>Cebus_capucinus_imitator_PRJNA485217_SSR093__coassemble_271_pt1 | contig 30803 bp, 19 predicted proteins | sample Cebus_capucinus_imitator_PRJNA485217_SSR093__metabat2_high_PE_006 | metagenome-assembled genome bin Cebus_capucinus_imitator_PRJNA485217_SSR093
GATCTCGTTCGACCGTTCCAAGGCGATCGGCGACATGCGCGCCGACGCCGAGTCGTCCGGGTCGTCCGACGCCCAGCCGTCGTCGCCCGATTTCGACGCGATGCGCGACGCGCTGGCCGACCGGCAGCTGTCGCTGGCCGACTACGAGTCGTATGCGGCCGCATCCGACGCGGTCACATCGACGTATTACACCGAGACGGCGGCGTTGGCGGCGACCGACGCGTTCCAACCGGTCGAGGATTCGTCGTCCTCGTCGGATTCGACACCCTCGTCCGATTCGTCCGGCTCATCCGCCGGTCCCGGCGATGCCGCCGGAGCCGGCGACGGCCGCCCGTCCGGCGGTATGGGCGGCGGCATGGGCGTATCGTCCGGTGATTTCTCGCTCGTCGGGTTCTCCTCCGACGAGGCGGTCGCGGCGGCGGCCAACGGCACGTTCACGATGACCGACGGTCAGGTGTTCGGCTACGGCGAGGATTCCGACGGCGACGTCATCATCGCCAAGGAGCTCGCCGACTTCAACGGCGTGGACGTGGGCGACGAGATCACGCTCGCCGACGCATCCGACGAGGATACGACGTACACGTTCACCGTCGTCGGCATCTACGAGAACGACGCCGCATCGTCCGGCGCGATGGGCGGGCCGATGGCGTCCACGGCGTCCGATCCGGCGAACGCGATCTACACGTCGGTGTCCACGCTCGCCTCGATCGGCCTCGACGCCGATTCGACGTCCTCGACCGACACGTCGTCCGATGCCTCCGATTCGTCGGATTCGACCGCCGCATCGTCGACGCAGCTGAGCTACACGTACGTGTTCGCCGGCAAGGACGACTACGAGACGTTCGTCGCCGACGTGACGGCGGCCGGCCTCGACGACGACTACACCGTCTCCTCCACCGACGTCGACCAGTACGAGTCGAGCCTCATCCCGCTCGACAGCCTGTCCGACTTCGCCCTCACGCTGCTGGCGGTCGTGCTCGCCGTGGGCGCGGTGGTGCTGGTGACGATCACGCTGTTCAACGTGCGCGAACGCAAGTACGAGGTGGGCGTGCTCACCGCGATCGGCGTGCGCAAGGCGAAGGTCGCCGCCCAGTTCACGCTCGAACTGCTCATCGTCACGATGGTCGGCCTCGCGTTGGGCGCCGGCGTGGGCGCGGTCGCCTCGGTGCCGGTGTCGAACCGTCTGCTCGCCGCGCAGGTCGAGCAGCAGCAGTCGCAGCAGTCCGACCGGCAGGCCCAGTTCGGCCGCGACATGCAGTCGCCGGGCGACGCGCCCGGTTCGAACGAGGGTCCCGACGCCTCGGATTCCGGTTCGGCCGATTCCGATGCGTCCGGTTCGTCCGATGCGGCCCCGTCGCAGCCGGATGGCGCGCCGGGCGGCATGATGACCGGCTTCTCCAAGGCCGCCGGCTACGTCTCGTCGGTCGACGCGACCGTCGATCTGGGCGTCGTGGGCCGGCTGATACTCATCGGACTGGGTCTGACGCTGGTGGCGGCTTTGGCGGCCGTCGTGTTCGTCATGCGCTACGAGCCGCTCCAGATCCTCGCCGACCGCTCCTGACGGACCGTCCATCCATCCGCGACATCATTCCAGCCATATCCTGAGAAGGGACCGATATGACCAATCCCAACCCGATCCATCCGAACGCCGGGGACGCCGGCTCCCCCGCCACGGCACCGACCCCGGCGCTGAGCCTACAGGACGTCGGCTACGCCTACACCAAGGGCGGCAAGCGCGTCCTCGACCATGTCAGCCACGACTTCCTGCCCGGCCGCGTCCACGCGATCACCGGACCGTCCGGCGCGGGCAAGACCACGCTCCTGTCGCTCATCTGCGGCCTGGCCGTGCCCACCACGGGTCGGGTGCTCCACAACGGCGCCGATCTGGCCGGCAACGACCGCTACGCGTACCGCAGCCGCGACATCGGCGTGATCTTCCAGAGCTTCAACCTGCTGCCGGGGCTCACGGTCGAGGAGAACATCATCCTGTCGATGGACGCATCCGGCAGACGCTTCGACCGCCCCAAGCAGGACATCGCACGCGACCTGCTCGCCCAGGTGCATCTGCCCGCCGAATACGCCGACGAGCGCATCCTGCACCTGTCGGGCGGCGAACAGCAGCGCGTGGCGATCGCCCGCGCGCTCAGCTACGATCCGCCGATCATCGTGGCCGACGAGCCGACCGGCAACCTCGACATCGCCACGCAGGACGACATCATGGCGATCTTCCGCTCGCTCGCGCACGAACAGAGCCGCTGCGTGATCATCGTCACGCACAGTCCGGAGGTCGCCGCCGCGTCCGACGAGGTGTTCGAGCTTGCGCCGCTGCGCCGCCGTCGGGTGTAGGATCAGCCGCCGAAGAACGCGAACCGGCCGGTCAGCGCGGCGCATGCGAGCGCGACCGCCGGAATCGCGAGGCACCCGGCGAGGAACAGCCGGTCGCGCAGACGCACGACGCTCACGCGCGCATGGCTGCGCGGGCCGGTGCCGCCGAATCCGCGCGCCTCCATCGCCACGGCAAGTGTGGTGGACCGGCGGATCGACAGGACGAGCAGCGCGAACGCCTGCGGCAGGAACGCCTTGAACCGGTTGTCGTCGCCCAGGCCGCGCGAACGACGCGACGAGGTGAGCGCCGCCCAGTCGTCCTGGAGTACGGAGAACAGGCGCATGCCGGCGAGGCCGCCGTAAACGAACCGGTCGGGCAGGCGCATCACCTGGCTGAACGCGTCCGCCAGGTCGGTCGAGTCGACGCCCAGGACGAGCACGATCGCGGGGATGCCGATCGCGAGGATGCGCAGTGCGGTGGCGACCGCCAGCTCGGCCGAATGGTCGGTGATGTGGATCATGCCCCACTGCCACCAGGTGTCGCCGCCGGATTTGCCGTACAGGAGCACGGCGAGCGCCGATCCGGGCGCGCCGATCCATACGGGCCAGCTGGAGCGCACGACGCGCCACGGCGTCAGTCCGATGATCGCCAGCACGATGAATTCGAGGCCGAGCGCCACGCCCGCGGACATCACGTCGAGGCTGAGCAGCAGCGGCAGGGAGGCGAGGAACGCGCCGAAGAGCCGGTAGGCGGGGTTGATGGAGGCGAGCAGGGGCGAGCGGCTGGAGGCTTTGGGGTCCTCGTCGCGCGTATTGACGGCGCTGACGGCGACGACGGCGGTGCCGTCGGCCGGACGGCTGTCGGCCCACTGGCCGCCGTCGCCGCCGGGTACGAGTTCGACGACGCGCGCGCCGAGCGCGGTGACGAGGTCGCGGTCGTGGGTGACGACGATGATGCTCACGCCGTCGCCGCGCAGCGCGTGGATGAGCGTGACGATCTGCATCCAGGTGCGCCGGTCCTGACCGAACGTGGGTTCGTCGAGGATGAGGACGCGCGGCGCGGCGGCGAGCGCGGAGGCGACGGTGAGGCGTCGCTTCTCGCCGCCGGAGAGCGTGTACGGGTTGGCGCCGGCGTAGCGGGCCAGGTTGAAGCGTTCGAGCAGGTCGCGGGCGCGGCGTTCGGCCTCGTCGGGGGCGACGCCGCAGCGCAGCGGGCCGAGCATGACCTCGTCGAGGACGCTGCCGCGCGCGAACTGGTGTTCGGGGTTCTGGAACACGTAGGAGATGCGCGAGGCCAGGTCGGTGGATTTCCAGGCGATCGGCTCGCTGCCGTCGGCTCCGGCGGCGAGTGCGGGTGCGGCTTCGATGTGGCCGGCCACGGGGGCGAGGAGTCCGGCGAGGGTGAGCGAGAGCGTGGATTTGCCGGCGCCGTTGAGGCCGACGAGCGCGGTGATCTGTCCGCCGGCGAAGTCGAGGTCGATGTGCTCGGCGATGGCGTCGCCGTCGCGTCCGATGCTCAGGTCGCGGGTGCGCAGCAGGATCTCGCCGTCGCCGGCGTCGGCCGGATAGTCGGGCTCGTCGGCGGTGCGGATGCGGCGGATCTCGTCCTGCGGACGTCGGTAGCGGTCGGGCAGCCAGATGCCGAGCGCGGCGAAGTCGATCGTCGGGTCGGTGAACACCGTGTCGGGCGTGCCGTCGGCGACGACGACGGTGTCGCCGGTCGTCTCGGCGCGGCCGAGCACGACGACGCGGTCGATGAGGTCGATCCAGGGGCCGGCGCGGTGTTCGACGAGCATCATCGTGGTCGCGCGCTCGTCGAGCACGTCGCGCACGGCGCCGACGACCTGGCTGACGCCGTCGGGGTCGAGATTGGCGGTGGGCTCGTCGAGGAGGAGCGCGCCGGGGCGCATGGCGAGCGCGCCGGCGAGCGCGAGGCGCTGCATCTGCCCGCCGCTCAAATGCATGACGGAACGGTGCAGCTGCAGGCCGTCGAGGCCGACGGCGGCGAGGGAGTCGGCGACGCGTGGCCAGATCGCCTCGCGCGGCACGTTCATGTTCTCGGGGCCGAAGGCGACGTTGTCGCCCAGACGCTGGAAGACGGCCTGCGCGTCGGGATCCTGCAGGACGAGGCCGACGCGGCCGCGCGCCCGGCGCACGGGAATGCCGTCGACGAGGATGTGGCCTTCGGTGACGCCGCCCTCCGCGTCGGCGACGGCCTGCACGGCGTCACCGGCGGTACCGTCAGCAGCGGACCGGCCGGCGACCGGGCCGTCGGCGGAAGCGGACGTGACGGCCGCTCCGTCGGCGACGGTGTCGTCGTCGGAGCCGAGCAGGCCGGCCGCGCCTTCGAGGATCGTCGACTTGCCGATGCCGGAGGCTCCCAGCAGCAGGACGTGCTGTCCGGCTTCGACCCGTAGGTCGAGGCCGCGCACCGCGAACGAGGCGCGGGACGCATGCCGGTAGCCCCAGCCGCGGAATTCCAGCGACGCGGGACGCATAGGAAGGGAAGATGCAATGGCGTCGGCGACGCCGGCGGATGCGGAAGCTGAAGCGGAAGCGGACAAGCGGCGGTCCTTACTCTGGTCTCGGCCGGTGTTCGGCGGGATCGACGGATATGGGTCGGATGCGGCGTCGCACGGCGGCGGACCGGCCGGACTGGCCGGCCGTCCGCGGCCGCGCGGCGTACGCGGTCGCATGGGTCAGGCCTGCACGCCGCGGATCTCGCGGCCGGAGGCGAACTTGTCGAGCGCGCCGGTGCGGGCGATGGCCACGTACAGGTACCAGACGATCACGCCGGCGAACACGATGCCCGACAGCACGGTCGTGAGCACGTACACCAGACCGTAGGAGCCGGCGATGTCGATGGCCTGCATGTTGGTGAAGAACGAGTAGCCCCAGCAGCCGAGCGCGGACAGCGCGCCGGAGAGGATCGTGACGGGCAGGTTCCAGCGGCGCCATGCGAACACGGCGAAGCCGACCTCGGCCATCGCGCCCTGGACAAGGGCGATGTACAGCGTGCCGATGCCCCAGATGTTGCCCAGCAGCGCCTCGAGCACGGCGGCCACGACCTCGGCGTACAGACCGGCGCCCGGCTTGCGCACGATCACGAGCGCGAGCGGGCCGGCGAACAGCCACAGACCGTTGAACAGGCCCGGCAGGCCCGGCACGGCGGCGTCGAGCACGCTCCACGGCGTGTACGTGAGGGTGGCGACCAGCCAGTAGACGAGCGACGAGGCGACGCCGATCACCGAGGCGACGGCGATATCGACCACGCGCCAGCGGTAGGAGGTCTTGGAAGCGTTGATGACGACATCAGTCATGATGCGTGCCTTTCTCTCTTGGCCCGCCGACGTTCGGCGGACGTGAAGGCACGGGAAAGAGCGACGTCCGTGCGCCGGCATTATCCGGACTCACGTTCAATCGGTCGAGGAAACCCTCATCTCAGCCATGGCTTGAACATCCTCACCACAGCCCCCGTGTCAAGGCCCCGAGTGTAGCACTCCCCTTGACTTCGCACGACGCCCCATGACGGCGGGCGGCCGTCCACGCCCGGACGCACGTGTGACTCACGCCGTTCAGCGGTGCTTGAAGAAGCGGAACAGCTGCGATTCGCGGATCGTCAGCCCCGCCAGTACGGCGGCGACGAGCGCGCCGGCGGCCAGCGCGGCCGGGGTGCGCGCGGCCGCGGCGAACACGGCCCACGGGTCGGACCGGGATGCGCGCGCGCAGTAGGCGGCCAGCAGCGAGCACGAGCAGACCGCGCCCTGACCGGCCCACACACCCGTCTCGATCGCGATGCCAAGCAGCTGCGCGCCCTTGGATTGGCCCGAATGCAGGGCGCCGGCGTATTCGAGCCGGCGTCGGCGCACCGCAACGACGCCGAGCACGAGTCCGGCGGCGAGCGCCGCGTACGGCATCCAGCGGGTCATGCGGTTCAGGTAGCCGGATTGCGCGTCGTAGTGCGCGTCGAAGCCCTTGTTGACGGCCATCACGCCGGCCGGGTCGGATGAGTCGCCCGAGGCGATGACGGTCGAGTAGAGCAGTTGGTCGACGGTGTCGTCGGCCGGCCAGCGTTTCGCCCAGCATTCGGAGAACGGTTCGGCGGACGCGGATACGGGGATGAGCAGCGCGTACACGAACCGTGTGTCGCGCCCGTCGTTGGGCCAGTCGAACACGCCGGCCACGTCGACGGGGCCGGCGGTGGTCTCCATGCGGCCGCCGGCGGCCAGGCCGAAGTCGTCGGCGACTTCGGTGGACACCCATATGCCGGACGCGTCGCGGCGTGCGTCGGGGTCGGTGGCGGTGAGGATCGACAGCATGCCGGGCGTCACCTCGTACGAGGACAGGTCCTTGCCGGGCGTGGAGGCGGGCGTGACCTGCGGGCCGATGCGCATCGCCCCGGAGGCGTCGGGCGCGCCGTCGCCCTGCATGGACAGCCGGTCGCATACGTCGCCGTCGATGACGTTGTTGGAGCCCATGATGGTCTTCGTGTCGGCGTATGCGCCGATGCGCGTCACGGCCTCGTTCTCCAGGGCGATGACGTTCGTCGCCTCGTAGCCGCCCAGCAGCGTGCCGGCGAGCAGCACGGCCGTCGCCATCGCGACGGCGTGCGCGGTGCCGCGTGCGATGTTGCGCGCGCATTCCGACAGGATCGACGCGAGTCTCATGCGTCCTCCCCACCGCTCGGCTCCGGTTCCGTCTCGGCGACGGGGATGGCGGTCCGTCCGGCGTCCATCCCGGAGTCGCCGTCCGGCCGCGTGTCGTCGCGCGTGTCGTCGTGTACGGCGTCGCGCGTGCCGGCGGGCGCGTAGTCGGCGAGGTCGATGACGTGCCCGCATGCGTCGCGCGTGTCGGGGTCGTGGGTGGCGACGAGCACGATCATGCCCTGTCCGGCGAGGTTGCCCAGGACGTGGCTGACCGAGCGTGCGGTGCGCGTGTCCAGTTGGGCGGTAGGCTCGTCGACGAGCAGCATGTCGGGACGCGAGCAGACCGCGCGGGCGAGCATGAGCCGCTGCGCCTCGCCGCCGGACAGGTCGGCGAAGCGGCGGTCGGCGGCGTAGCCGAGGTCGAACAGGTCCATCGCGGCCAGGGCCTCGGGTTCGGCGTCGCGCCGGCGCATGCCTTTGGCGAGCAGCGGGAAGACGACGTGGTCGAGCGCGCTGCGGTCGGCCACCCCGTACGGGTTCTGGAACACCCATCCGATGCGCCCGATGCCGACGCGTTCGACGTTGCCGCGGTACGGTTTCTCCCATCCGGCGAGGATCGACAGCAGCGTCGATTTGCCGCAGCCGCTGGGACCGCATACGGCGACGGTCTGCCCGGGTTCGACGGTGAAGTCGAGGTGTTCGAACAGCAGGTCGGTGCCGGGGAACCGGTGGGCCAGGTCGTGTGCGACGACCGCGCGACGGCCGGCGTCGGCGTCCATGCCGGCCATCATCGGCAGCTTTCGTCCGCGATGCGGCTGCCGATCGCCACTTGGGTGATGGTCGCCGGGTCGATGCCGTCGGGTTGGACGAGGCTGGCGCCCAGTTCGGATCCGATGATCGTCACCTTGACGATGTCGGGCGTGTTGGCCTGGCCGTCGACGGCGATGCAGCCGCTCATGCCGTCGACGCCGAACACGGCGGCGGCCGGCACGCGCAGGACCTGCACGGGTTCGGTCAGGACGAGCGACGCGCTGATGCCTGCGGCGAGCGTGGCCGCGTCCATGCCCCGGTAGTCGTCGGTGGCGGCCACTTGCTCGCAGAACGCGGCGTCGTCGATTGCGGTCTGCCCGGCCGGCAGCGTGGTGGTCTGGCCGAGCACGCTGATGGTGCGGTCCTGGTCGGAGGGTTCGCCGTTCCTGATGGCGAGCCGGGTGAGCGTGCCGGGCACCTGGCCGACCGCGGTGCCGGCGCTGACGGCGGTGCCTTCGGCCGCCGTCCACGAGCCGACGCGCACGGTCGCGGCGGGGATCCACAGGATGTCGGCGAGCGAGAGCGTGCCGTCGGACGTGTTGCCGTTGTCGTTCATCAGCTGGCGCAGCCCGTCGGACGTGGACCACCAGAACGTGTCCGATCCGGGTGCGGAGTTGTAGCCGAGCCGGTTGAGCTCGTCGTTGAGGGCGAGCACATCGTCGCCGCTGTCGCCGGTCTTGAGGTCCCGGTAGAGCGGGGTCGCGGTGTTGAGCGCCACGACGACGCGGTCGTTGACCTTCATCGCGCCTTTGCCGGAGGTCAGGCCGCCGGACGACCAGTCGCCGGTGACGGTGCCGGTGGCGTTGCCGATCAGGTCTCGTGTGGCGGAGACGGTGGGTGTGAGCGTCACCTGCCGCGATCCGGAGTATTCCTGCGTATTGACGGGTGCGCTGCGCGCCTCGCCGCCGGCCGACAGCAGCGCGGGCGCCCGGTCGGGCATCCACAGCGCGCATGCGCCGATGGTCAGCGCCACTGCGATCAGCACCGCCAGCAGCGTCCACGACAGGGCCGCACGGCCCCTTCCCCTGTTCCGATCATTGCACGATCGCGGCCGTCTCGTCATACGAACCCCCTCGTCCGTCTCCCCATGATTCGTCATGCCAACGATTGCACAGTCCGGCCCCGCTGTCAACCCCGGCCACATGCACGCGCCGCGACACTCCGCTCTTGTCCGACTTGCTCTACATCCGTTGATTTCGGGGGCAACGCCCCCTATCCTGTTGTTCAGGACGGGCATCACCCACAAGGATTCGAGGCCTCGGCCACCCGATCGCCGATTCAACGAGGAAACGAGCAATCATGGACTCATGAAGGGGAATCATGGACCGTAATCGCAATAGGGTATTGCGCGCGCTTGTCATGTCGATCTGCGTGATGCTGTTCTGCACGGGATGCTCCGCATCGCCGTCATCGCAGCCGGAGCCCGACGCCGGTACGCAGGATTCGCGTTCGTCGGCGCGGATCGCCGCCTCGCTGTCGGACTATGCGCAGTCGCTGCTGGACTCGGACGAATCCGGACCGACCCCGATGGCGCAATCCCAGCGGGAGATACTGCAGAAGGCCGCCGACACCGGGGAGATCACGGCCGGCGACTACGAGCGGGCATGGGCGGGCTACCGTCAGTGCGTAGTCGACCGGGGGTGGACCGACCCGGTGCTGAGGAGATATCCGAACGGCATCATCGAGAACTCGTCGATGGACATATCCGGCCTGACCGAGGACCAGGATCGGCAGGTGACGCGCGACGCCGTCGAATGCACGAATCTGTACGTGCGTGACGTGGCCACGGTGTACGGGTTCCAGGTGGGCAACGCGTCCCTGCTCCAGGATGCGGACAGCGCGATCGTCGACTGCCTGCACCAGGCCAATCTGGTGCCGTCCGACTATGACGCCACGACATTCAGGAGAGAACGGCCCCTGTATCTGGATGACGAGAACACGGTCCTGGACTTCTCCGATATGGAGGTGCGGGGCTGCTTCGCCGCCAACGGCAGCGGTTCGCTCGGCAACGAGCACGACGAGTCCTGGCGCCCGCTCGGCTGACCGGCCGACCCGATCATACTGGATGGCCCCGCTCCCGTTGTGGAGCGGGGCCATCCAGTATGGGCCGATGAGTCTCCTTTTCTTCGGAGGCTCACCTGCCGAGCTTGGCGAGCAACAGCGCCTCGGTGATCACGTTGTTCTTCAGACCGGGCAGCGAAATCGACTCGTTGGGGCTGTGCGCGTTGGCCTTCGGATCCTCCGGGCCGGTGACGAGCACCTGCGCGTCGGGGAAGATGCGCTGCAGTTCGGGGATGAACGGGATGGAGCCGCCCTCGCCCTTGTTGATCGGGGCGACGCCGAACGCCTCCTCCATCGCCTCGAGCGCGTCCCTGGTGGCTTCGGCGGTCGGGTCCATGGCCCAGCCCATGCCGTTCTCGCCCGGTTCGACGCTCACCTCGGCGCCGAACGGCGCGTGGGCGACGAGGAAGTCGGCCATCGCCCGCTGCGCCTCCTCGGGACGCTGGCTCGGCGCGGTGCGCAGGGACAGGCGGAAGCGCGCGGACGGGGCGATCACGTTGAACGAGCCGTCGACCGGCTGCGCGTCGAAGCCGATGACGGTGACGCTCGGCTTGGTCCACAGGCGCGCGGCGATCGAGCCGGTGCCGGCGAGACGGTACGAGTCGACGATGCCCGCGTCGGCGCGCACGCTCGACTCGTCCAGGTCGCACTGCAGGCCGCCTACCGGCTCCTGGGCGGCCACGCCCGGCACCGCCAGGTCGCCGTTCGCGTCGTACATGGAGGCGATGAGCATCGCGGCGAGCGTGGTCGCATCGAGGATCGGGCCGCCGTACTGGCCGGAGTGGACCGGGTGCGTCAGGGAGCGCACGGTCACGTCGAGCGTGGTGTTGCCGCGCAGCGACGTGGTCAGGGACGGGATGTCGGCCGACCAGTTGCCCGAATCGGCCACGATGATCACGTCGGAGTCGAATTCGTCGCGGTGCTCTTCGATGAACGGGATGAAGCTGGGCGAGCCCATCTCCTCCTCGCCTTCGATGAAGATCTTGATGTTGACGTGCAGTTCGTCGCCGAGCGCCTTGAGCGCGCCCGAATGGATGATGAGGCCGCCGCCGTCGTCCGCGGCGCCGCGGCCGTACAGACGGTCGCCGATCTCGGTGGCGACGAACGGGTCGGTGTCCCATGCAGCCGGGTCCGGCACGGGCTGCACATCGTGGTGCGCGTACAGGAGCACGGTGGGCGCCTGCGGGTCGACGATCCTGGAGCCGATGACCTCCCATGCGCCGGGCGTGCCGTCGGGGTTGTGCGCCTGGGCGACGCGCGCGTCGACGCCGACCTCGCGCATCTGCCCGGCGACGAATTCTGCGGACGCCTTCATATGGTCGGCGGTGATGCCGTCGGCGGAGATCGACCTGAGGGCGATCTTGCGGGTCAGGATGTCGACGAGACGGTTCCAGTCGCCTTCGACGCGGGCGCGGATCTCATCGGCGTTGGTCTGGGCCATGATGCTCCTTTACGTGCGGGTTGGTTGTGCTCCAGCCATTGTAGCGGCCTCGCACGGCCGTTCACGGGTCTATGCGTGGCCGTACGCTGGGCTGACATGACATGGAATCCGTTCAGCAAAGACAAGGGCAAGGCCCAGGAGCCGGTCGAGGCCGCCGCTTCGGGTCAGTCCACGGGCAAGGGCCGCCCGACTCCGAAGATGAAGCAGGCGCAGAGCCAGAATCTGCGTCCGCTGGTGCCGGCCGACCGCAAGGCCAGCGCGAAGGCCGCCAAGGCGCGCATCCGCGCCCGCGAGGATGCCGAGTACGAGGCGATGCAGACCGGCGACATCAACCACATGCCCAAGGCGGAGCGTCTGCCGTGGCGCATCTACATCCGCGACTACGTGGATGCGCGCTTCAACCTGGGCGAGCTGTTCCTGCCGGTCGCGTTCGTGATCCTCATCGTCTCGATGGTGCTCACGTCGATCAGCCCGGTCCTGTCGGTGCCGATCATGATCGCGCTGTACCTGTACTTCTTCGCCGTGATCGTCGACGTGGTGCTCATGTGGCGCAAGCTCAAGAAGCAGCTCATCGCCAAGTTCGGCGAGGCGTCGGTCGCCCGCGGCTCGCGCTCCTGCTCGTACGCGTGGAGCCGCGCCATCCAGCTGCGCCGCTGGCGTCTGCCCAAACCGCGTCACCCCAAGCGCGGCCACTGGCCCGAATGATCCGATTCCCAAGGCTCCCGTCAGGGGGCCTTTTCTCATTGCCCTCATGACGCCGACGCGGTCCCGGCAGCTGGATCGCACCCCTCCCCCATGTTCCCCGAACCGCCCCGGACCGCCCATGTACCGCCGCGCCGCAGCAAAGGAGCCGTGATGAACCAGTCCATCCCGCACACCCACCCCGACGATCCGCCGACATCCCGAATCGACGCCGATCCGGCCGTCCATGACATCGCCGTCGTCGGCGCCGGCCCGGGCGGCTACGCCACCGCCCTGCGCGCCGCCGAACTGGGCCTCGACGTCGTGCTCATCGAACGCGACGAGACGCTGGGCGGCACCTGCCTGAACCGCGGGTGCATCCCCTCGAAGGCGCTCATCGGCGCCACGCACGCCATCGAAACGGCGCGCGACGCAGCCGCCATCGGCGTCAGGACGACGATCGAGGGCATCGACTTCGCCGCATTGGCCGAGCATCGCCGCCGCGCCGTCGCCACGATGACCGACGGGCTCACCTCGCTGATCGCCGCCCGCGGCATCGACGTGCGCCACGGCGAAGTCGTCGGACTCGACCGCCCCGACGGCGTCTTCCGTCTCGCCATCGACGGCCCGGACACGCACGTCCTCGCCCGCCATGTCGTCATCGCCACCGGGTCACGGCCGCGGCCGCTGCCCGGACACCCGTTCGGCGGGCCGATCATCGACTCGACGCAGGCACTCGAACTCGACCGCTTCCCCGAACGCGCCGTCATCGTCGGCGCCGGCGCCATCGCGCTCGAATTCGCGTCCATGTGGAACGCCGCCGGCACACACGTGACGCTGCTCATCCGCAAGGACCGCGTCCTGTCCGGCTGGGACCGGCGCGCCGGCATGACGCTCACCCGCGAACTCAGGCGCCGCGGCGTCGACGTCGTCACCCGCTCCTCGATCGCCGGCATCGACGTCGCCGACGACACTCATGCGACCGTGCGCTACACGCGCGACGGCGGCGACGAGACGGCCGTCGACGCGCAGGTCGTGCTCGCCGCCATCGGCCGCGAGCCCGCCACCGACGCCGACTGGTTCGACCGGTCCGGCATCGCGCGCGACACGGCCGGCCACATCGTGACCGACCCGCTCGGCCGCACGTCGGCCGACGGCATCCGCGCCGTCGGCGACGTGGTCGCCGGCCACGCACTCGCCCACCGCGCATTCGCGCAGGGCATCGCCGTCGCCGAATCGATCGCCGGACTCGACCCCGAGCCGGTCGACGAGGACACGGTCCCCTCGATCGTGTTCTCCACCCCCGAAGCCGCCGCCGTCGGCCTGACCGCCGAGCAGGCGCGCGCACGCGGCCGCTACGCCGACGTCGCCGAAACCGTCTACCCGATGCGCGCCAACGCGCGTATGACGATGGCCGACGCGGCCGGATCGCTCACCCTCGCCGTCGGCCGTATCACCGCCGACGATCCGGCCGACGACGCGACGGACGTCACGGAGCCGACCGACGACGCCGCGACGCACCGGTCCGGCGAACCGGTCGTGCTCGGTGCGACCATCGTCGCCCCCGGCGCATCCGACCTCATCGCAGAACTCCAGCAGATCGTCGGCAACCGCATCCCCCTGTCCAAGGCCGCCCGACTCATCCATCCCCACCCCACCTTCGCCGAAGCGATCGGCGAGGCGCTGCTCAAGGCCGACGGACGCCCGCTGCACACGCGCTGAGCACGTGCCGCGACACGCCAACTGGTAGAGTACCGACTAGTGTCCATCCCGCAAGAAGAGGAGTCTCATGGCCGACAAGGATGAGAAGAAGCCGAAGAAGTCCAAGAAGAACAGCACCATCAAGCAGATCATCCAGATCTACAAGTACACCGCCGCCGACGACAAGGCGCTGCCCGCGCTGCTGGCGCTCGCCGGACTGGCCCCGGTGGTCCTGTTCGTCATCCTCGGCCTGGTGTTCCACTGGACGTGGCTGACCTGGATCATGCTCATGATCACCGCCATCATGCTCGGCGCGCTGCTCGCGACGATGATGCTCACCAACCGCGCCGACAAGGTCGGCTACGCCAAGCTCGAAGGCCGTCCCGGCGCCGCCGTGAGCGTGCTGGGCAACATCAGCAAGGCCGGATTCGACTTCCCGCAGCAGCCCGTGTGGATCGACCCGCGCACCAAGGACGCCATCTGGCGCGGCACCGGCTACAACGGCATCTATCTGCTGGGCGAGGGCGACAAGGACCGTCTCAAGCGGCCGATGGAACGTCAGGAGCAGAGCATCAAGGGCGTGACCGCCGGTTCGAAGATCCCCGTCTACCGCATCTACGTGGGCACCGGCGAAGGCCAGGTGCGTCTCAAGGACCTGCGTCGCACGATCATCAAGCAGAAGGCGTACCAGCCGAAGTCCGAGCCGACCGGCTGGTGGGACAAGCTGTGGTACAAGATCCGCCCGACCACGCGCTTCATGCTCACCAAGACCGAGCTCGAGACGCTCAACAAGCGGCTCGATACGCTGCAGGCCAAGGCCGGCTACGGCATTCCCAAGGGCATCGACCCGAACCGTCCGCAGCGTGTCAGCCGCCGTGCGATGCGCGGCCGCTGACCGTCGCCCATCCGATCCCGCCGCACAGCGGCGGGATCTCCGTATGACGGACGAAAACCCGCCCGTCGAAACATGTTCGTAACCGAAACGACGAGCCGGTGAAACTCCGGCATCTAGACTGAATCCCGTACGTTACTTCACGAAAGGAGCGGTCCCGTGACTGCACTGGCAACCAAGGCCGATGCCGAGGCCCTGATCAACAAGGAAGGCATCGAGTATGTCTCCGTCCGTTTCACCGATCTGATCGGCGTGCAGCAGCACTTCAACGTGCCGGCGAGCGAATTCCTCAAGGGCGCCTTCGACCAGGGCATGGCCTTCGACGGTTCCTCCATGGAGGGTTTCCAGGCCATCAACGAGTCCGACATGAAGCTGATCCCGGACGTCGAGACCGCGTACGTCGACCCGTTCCGCAAGCACAAGACCCTCAACGTGGCCTTCTCCATCGTCGACCCGCTCACCGACGAGCCGTACTCGCGCGACCCGCGTCAGGTGGCCTCCAAGGCCGAAGCGTACCTGAAGTCCACGGGCCTGGCCGACACCGCATCCTTCGCCCCGGAGGCCGAGTTCTTCATCTTCGACAAGGTCCGCTACGAGAACTCCATGCGCCGCTCCTTCTACGAGGTCGACTCCATCGAGGCCCCGTGGAACACCGGCGTGGACGTCGAGGAGGACGGCACCGCCAACACCGGCTATAAGAACCGCGTCAAGCTCGGCTACTTCCCGCTGCCGCCGCTCGACCACTACCAGGACCTGCGCGACGACATGGTCTCCAACCTGCAGAAGGTCGGCCTGCACATGGAACGCGCCCACCATGAGGTCGCCGGCGCCGGCCAGCAGGAGATCAACTACCGCTTCAACACCCTGCAGCACGCGGGCGACGACCTCATGAAGTACAAGTACGTGGTGCGTCAGACCGCCGCGCTCGCCGGCAAGTCCGTCACCTTCATGCCCAAGCCGATCACCGGCGACAACGGCACCGGCATGCACTGCCACCAGTCCCTGTGGAAGGACGGCAAGCCGCTGTTCTACGACGAGCAGGGCTACGCGGGCCTGTCCGACATCGCCCGCTGGTACATCGGCGGCCTCATCAAGCACTCCTCCTCCGTGGTGGCGTTCACCAACCCGTCCCTGAACTCCTTCCACCGTCTGGTCCCCGGCTTCGAGGCCCCGGTCTCGCTGGTCTACTCGGCCCGCAACCGTTCCGCCGCGATCCGCATCCCGCTGGCCGGCACCTCCCCCGCCGCCAAGCGCATCGAGTTCCGCGCGCCGGACCCGTCCTGCAACCCGTTCCTCGCGTTCTCCGCGCAGCTCATGGCCGGCTTGGACGGCATCCTCAACCACATCGAACCGCCGGCGCCCGTGGACAAGGACCTCTACGAACTGCCCCCGGAGGAGCTGCACGACATCAAGCAGGTGCCGAGCTCCCTGGCCGAGGCGATGGACGCGCTGGAGGAGGACAACGACTTCCTCACCGCCGGCGACGTGTTCACCCCGGACCTCATCGAGACGTGGATCGACCTCAAGCGCGGCGAGATCGACCAGGCGCGCCTGGCCCCGACCCCGCTGGAGTACGAGCTGTATTATCACATCTGATAGGGGCCCGCTGACAGCGAACGGTTCCCATTAGGAAAAGTGCGCGCCCGATAAGACGCAAACGCCCCCGAAACCGGCCCATAGGGGTCAGTTTCGGGGGCGTTTCGGTCAGTGGAGGCGCGCACTTTTCCTAATGGGAACCGTTCGCTGCAAGCCGGACCGCAGCCGCCATGCCGCCGTCGCCATAGGACGGGGACGCCATGAAGTCCCGACCCCGTCCGGACAGCGCCCCGACGCCGTCCACTCCGGCCTGCTCCTCCCACATGGCCAGACGACCGATGGACGCCGCCTCCACGCCGAGCACGGCATCCGCCACATGCCGCGTATAAAGGTCATGATGCTTGCCGATGAGATAACGCATGAGCGCCAGCCTCCGTTCCATGCTGGCGACGTTCGAGGAGGACGGCGCGGTCCGGTATTCGATGAGCTCCTCGGGGACGACGTCGATCCGCGCCGTCCGCCCGCTCTCCAGCAGGGAAAGGAAGAAGTCCCAATCCTCGAATCCGCCGCGCATCGACTCGTCATAGCCGCCGCACGCCTCCCATGCGTCGCGGCGCACCATGCAGGTGGCGGGACAGCAGTTGCGGGCGACGAACGCGGCCGCACCGCCGCCCGTCGGACATACCGTCGAGGACAATACGCCGAAGGTGCGCAGCCAGCCGGACGCGGCCACGACGTCCCCACATGCGTCGAGCGCGGCGGACGTGCGCTGCGCGAAATCCGGCAGGAGACGGTCGTCGCCGTCCAGAATCAGGACGTAGGGCGCTTCGGTGAGCGCGATGCCGCGGTTGCGCGCGGCGGATACCCCGGCGTTCGCCTGACGGACGACGGTGACGTCGCCGTCCGCCTCAAGGGCGTCCAACAGGGCGATGGAGGAGGGCTCGTCGGAACCGTCGTCGACGACGATGATGCGCCGAGACGGCAGGATCTGCGCGCGCACGGAGGCGACGGCCTCGCCGACCATCGCGCCTTGGTTGAAACTGGTGATTACCGCATCGTATCTACACACGGCATCATGATAGCGGACCGGAGGTCTCGTCCACAATCCCCGTTCCGGCTTGCCCCGGGCGGGACGCGGCCTTTATGGTCCGGGTATGGAGTCCTTTATGCGAAGCGATATCGTCGCCAACAGGAAGATGGAACGGCAACGCTGCGATGCGGCGGCGAGACGGAGCGTGACGCCGCTGCGCGTAGGCTATTCGAACGCCATGCGGTATTGGGGCGCGCCGGTGCCGCGCGACTGTCCGCTGCGGGACGACACGGTCCATGCCGGCGTGCCGGAGGCTTCCATGCGTAGACGTGTCAAAGGCGTCACGTTCCATGTGTTCCGCGGGCGCGAGGACTACAGGAAGGAGTCCTATGAGCTGTTCTGGATGGCTTCGCCGGCGATGGCGTGGGCGCAGATGGCGAACCATTGCGGCGTGGAGGATCTGGCGATGATGGGCGCGGCGCTGCTGAGCCGCGACGTCAAACGCAAGGTGGCATCATGGGAGGAACTGAACCGGTACGTGCGCGAGGGGCCGCGTTTCGCCGGCAGACGGAAATGTATGGAAGCGTTGCCCTATATCACGGAGAACACCGATTCGCCTCCGGAGACGACGCTGTTCGCGCTGCTTAAGGACGCGGGGCTGGGAGATCCGACGCCGAACCACCGCGTGGACTTGGGGGCCTCCTACGCCTTGCTGGACATGGCATATCCGGATTGCAGGGTCGCGTTCGAATATCAGGGGGCCTATCACGCGGATACGGAGCGGATGAGGTTGGATGCGGCCCGTCTGAACGCGCTGCAGGTGCGCGGGTGGGTGGTCATGTACGTCACGGCGGACGATTTCCGCAATGACCGGGCGAAGGGAGCCTTGGCGGGGGCCGCCCAAAAGATCGTGGGACGGCAGCGGTATCTCATGGCTTTCTGCCGATCCTGGCTTGCAGCGAACGGTTCTCATTAAGAACCGTGCACGCCTCCACTGACCGAAACACCCCCGAAACTGACCCCTATAGCTGATTTCGGGGGTGTTTGCGTCTTACCGGGCGCGCACGGTTCTTAATGAGAACCGTTCGCTGCAAGCTGTCAGCCGTCAGCGGCCCGCGGCCAGCAGCCATTCGGCCAACGCCCGGAACTCACGACCCAATCCGTCATCCCTCAAGGACCCGTCCTCGTTGAGGACCGCGGGACGTCCGCCCTCGCCGGTCTCACGGAACTCCGGATCCAACGGCAGCCGCGCCATGAGCGGCACGTCATAGCCCAACGCGGAGCTCAGACGCTCGGAGACGCGCTCGCCGCCTCCCGCGCCGAAGATCTCCAGACGTTCGCCCCGATGCTCGTAAAAACTCATGTTCTCCACCACGCCGCGCACGGTCATCGGCACCTGCAGCGCGACGAGTCCGGAACGCACGGCCACGTCCGAGGCGCTCGGCTGCGGCGTGGTCACGACCACGAGCTCCGCGTTGGGCAGGGCCTGCGCCACGGAGATGGCCATGTCGCCGGTGCCGGGCGCCAGGTCGAGCAGGAGCACGTCCGGCTCGCCCCACCACACGTCGGACAGGAACTGCTCCAGCGAGCGCTGGAGCCTGGGGCCGCGCCAGAGGATGGCCCGGTCCGCGCCGGCGAACATGCCGATGGAGATGAGTTTGACGCCCCACGAGGTGACGGGCATGAGCATGCCGTTGAGGTTCGTGGGCTGCGTGTCCGCGCCGAACAGGCGCGGCAGGGAGAAGCCGTAGATGTCCGCGTCGATGGCGGCGGTGTCGTAGCCGAGCGCCGCGAACGTGGCCGCGAGGTTGGCGGTCACGGACGATTTGCCCACGCCGCCCTTGCCGGACGCGATGGCGAAGACGCGCGTTTTGACGCCGGGCTTGGTGAACGGGTTGCGCTTGCGTTCCGCTTTGAGGCCGGCGACGAGTTCGGCGAGTTTGTCGCCGCTCATCGTGGACGTCTCGACGTGCGGGATGAGGCGCGCGTCCGGATAGGAGGCGACCGCGCCTTCGATCTGGCGTGCGATGGTCTCCGAAAGCGGACATCCCTCCACGGTGAGCTCCACGCGCACGGTCACGTCGTATACGGGCGCACCGGCCGGGGCGGCCGGGGCGGGCCCCGGGACCGGGTCGGGCGAGTCGGCCGGGGCGGCCGGCCGCGCGTCGATGGCGGCGATCATGCCGAGTTCGGTGACGGAGCGTCCCAGCTCCGGGTCGATGACGCGCCCCAGCCGTTCGTATAGCGCGGTTTCGATGCGCATCACGTCGTCCTGCGGCGTCGATGCGTTCGGTGTCGTCGGTTCTGTCATCTGTCCTCCTTGTGCAGCCTTCCACACTAGCGTGCTTGGCCGCGCCATGCCAGAGTCCCTTCGTTCAGGCGTTCACGTCCGGGGCTTCGCCGGTTTCCAGCAGGATGCGGAATCCGGCCTCGTCGAGCATGGGGATGCCCAATGCTTCGGCCTTGTCCGCCTTGGAGCCGGCGTTCTCGCCGACGACCACGTAGTCGGTCTTTTTGCTCACCGAACCGGAGGCCTTGCCGCCGCGCTCCAGGATCGCCTCCTTGGCGGAGTCGCGCGAGAAGCCTTCCAGCGAGCCGGTGACGACCACGGTCCTGCCTTCCAGCGTCTGCGGCAGGGCGCTCACCTCGGCCCGGCGCACGCCCACGCCGGCCTCACGCCAGGCGCGCAGGATGCGGCCGCGCCTATCCTCGGGGTCCTTGGCGGCGGCGAACCAGCCGACCACGGATTCGGCGATCTCGGGTCCGACGCCGTCGATGGCGGTCAGCGTGTCCGCGTCCGCTTCGGCGATGGCGTCCAGCGAGCCGAGCGCGGAGGCGATGAGGCGTGCGGTGGGCGGTCCGAGACGCCTGATGGACAGGGCCACGAGCACGCGCCACAGGTCGGCGTGACGGGCCTTGTCCATTTCGTCGAGCATTTTGCGCGTATTCTCGCCGGGGCGCACGTAGACGGGCACGTCCATGACGCCGGCGCGCGTGGTCTTGCGCTCCATGCGCGTCACGACGGCGTCCGCGGGCACGTCGTAGCCGGGGTATGCGCCCTCTTCGCCCTCACGCGCGGCGAGTTGCCTGGCGGTGAGGCGGCGGGCCGCGGTGGGCGCGGTCCAGAAGGCCGGCACCTGATGCCACAGGCCCGAGCCGCGCACACGCCGGCGCGTGCGGCGTGTGCGTCCGTCGGCGCCGACGGTCTCCTGCACCTCCACGACGGGCGCCTCGCGCCAGACGCGCACGTCCTTGAGGTCGGCCGCGGTCAGGGAGAACAGTCCGGCCTCGCCGTCCAGGACGGGCGTCTGCCGCGCGGGCAGCTCCAGACCTTCGGCCGGCTCGTACGGTTCCGGTTCCTCGCCGGGCGCGACGAGGATCTCGGTCAGGTGCGGCGCGTAGGTGGCGACGGTGTCCGGCCGGTTCTCCTCCGGGTTGGTCAGCGCCACGGCGGACTGTTCGCCCAGATGTTCGATGTCGAAGGCCTTGCGCGAGGCGAGTGAGATGACGCGTTCGGTCAGCTGCGCGGGGCAGCGTTCCGCGTTGGGGCAGCGGATGTCCTTGTCGCCCTCCTTGGCGGGGGCGAGCCTGGCGCCGCAGGACGGGCAGCGTTCGGGCATGACGAACGCGCGCAGCTCCCCCTCGCGTCCTTTGCGGCGTTCCGGCACGGGGCCGACGAGTTCGGGGATCACGTCGCCGGCCTTGCGCACCACCACGACGTCGCCGATGAGCACGCCCTTGCGCGCCACGTCGGAGGGGTTGTGCAGCGTGGTGCGCGCCACGGTGGAGCCGGCCACGTAGACGGGTTCGAGCACGGCGACGGGAGTGACGCGGCCGGTGCGGCCCACCTGCACGGTGATGTCCAGCAGAGTGGTGTTGACCTCCTCGGGAGGATACTTGTAGGCCACGGCCCAGCGGGGCGCGCGCGAGGTGGAGCCGAGCGCGCGCTGCAGGGCGAGGTCGTCCACCTTGACCACGATGCCGTCCAGCGCGTGTTCGATGTCGCCGCGGTGCTCGCCGTAGTATTCGATCATGTCCAGCACCTCCTGGAAGGAGGTGACGGTGCGGTTGTGCGGCGAGACGGGAACGCCCCACGCCCCGTACAGCGCGTAGGCGTCCGATTGGTCGTTGACCGGCGGACGCCCTGAGGCGCCCTCCCCCGCGCCCCAGCGCAGTTCGCCCAATCCGTGCGCGTAGAAGCTGAGCCGCCTGGTGGCGGTGACGCGCGGATCCTTCTGCCGCAGCGATCCGGCGGCGGCGTTGCGCGGGTTGGCGAAGGGCGTCCGGCCCGCGTCCTCCTGCTCCTCGTTGAGGGCGCGGAAGTCGTCCCAGCGCATGAACACCTCGCCGCGCACCTCCACGAATTCGGGCACGTCCCCGCCGCCCCCGCCATCCCCGCCCAGATTGGCCGGGATGGAGCCGATGGTGCGCACGTTGAGCGTGATGTCCTCGCCGGTGACGCCGTCGCCGCGCGTCAGCCCCTGTTCGAGCACGCCGGAACGGTAGATGAGGTTCAGGGCGAGTCCGTCGATCTTGACCTCGCAGCTCATGGGCAGCGGTTTGCCCTCGGGCCAGTCGAGGGCGCGCAGCACGCCGTCGTACCAGTCGCGCAGCTCCTCCAGGGAGAACACGTCGTCGAGGCTCATCATGCGCGAGGGGTGGCGCACGGACGTGAAGTCGTTGGAGAACGTGCCCCCCACCCGTTTGGTGGGCGACTGGGGGTTGTCCAGGGCGGGGAACGCGGCCTCAAGACGCTGCAGGCAGCGCAGCCGCGCGTCGTAGGCGGCGTCGGAGGAGACGGGCGCGTCGTCGATGTAGTAGGCGATCTGGTCGGTCTCCACCCATGCGGCGACCTTGGTCCACAGGCGCAGGGCGCGTTCGGCGTCCAGCAGGGATTCGTCGAGCCGGTCAAGGCGCGCGGCGTCGGCGTCGGAGGCGGACAGCGCCCCGATCCACGCGTCCGAACCGGGCGTCGGACGCGCGAAGCCCCCGTCCGGCGCGACCGGCGCGCCCGTCGCCTGCGGCGCGTCGAAGTCCCATGCGAGCTGTTCGTCCGTCATATTCCCCTGCCTTGTCCCGTCGATGTTCCGCATCGATTGTACCCAAAGCGGTCCCGACCGCCGGACGGACGGAGCCTCCCTTCCAGACCGAAGTCCCGGCGGACCCGAGTCATGCTAAGTCTCGGCCGAACCTGCCCGGCTACATGGCGAGCGAGCGGATGAACTGCGCCTGCACCACGTCGATGCCGTTGCCGTCGCCGTCGTTCATGCGCGCCGCCGCCACGGACAGCGTGCGCGCCGGCACGAACATGCCCTCGTCCACGGTCAGACGCGCCGCCTCGCGCACGATGTCCCCGGCCTCGGTGTGCGGCCAGACGGGCAGATCGTTCACGGCGAGCAGGAAGGTAGCCTCCTCCACGGTCTCCGGCACGCGGATGCATTGCGAATCGGCGCGCGAGACGAGCTCCTGCAGTTCGCCCTCCAGGCCGGGCACGCGGCCGGAGCAGATGTGGTCGCTCATGATGTAGGCGGCCGCGGCCGTGTCGAAGCGATCCTGCATCCATTCGGCGTAGGCGAAGCGGTAGTAGGCGAACGCGGCGTCGTCGCGGTCGAGCGCCACGCGCAGCGCGTTGAGGCATGCGGCGCGCGCCGAATCCCAATCCTCGGCCTGCGCCATATGCAGGGCGAGCTTGAGGTGCGCGAGCGGGTAGGCGGGCGCGTAGGCCACCATCATGTTGAGATGGTCCATCGCGTCGTGCGCGCCCTTGATCTGGCCGAGCACGTCGGACAGTTCCATGTGCGCGTAGAAGAGGTTGTCCGGGATGAGCACGGTGCGCTCGCCGGGCGTGGCGAACATGCGGTTGTAGATCACGCGTTCCGCGTACGAGTTGAAGTAGCGGGGCACGCCGCCGGCGCGCGCGTACATCGCGTCGATGCGCCCCACGGCGTCCTCGGCCACCTCGAAGGCCTGTTCGATGCGTCCGGAGAAAAGCAGGTCGCGCGCCTTGATGCGGTCGCGGTCCAGGTCCTCGGACAACGTCAGCGTCAGGTCGGGCGTGTCCTCGCCGTCGATGAGCGCTCCGGCCAGGGCGCTGGACTGCGCGTCCAATTCGGGGTCGCCGATGCGTTCGATGAGCCTCATGGCGGTCTGCGCCTTGGCGACGGACGGCATGTCCTCCGAGGCGAGCCGGTGCAGGTCGCGTTCGGCGCGGCGCAGCAGGTCCTCGCGCTGGATGGACAGGCCGAGCGCCGTGTCCGTGCCGAGCGTGCGCGCCGTCTCGGGGCCGAAGTCGCGCTCGTCCGATTCGGGCGGCGTCTGGGCGCCTTCCGGCGCGAAGCGTTCGTCGCGCAGGTCGAAGCCGGCGTCGACGGGATGCAGCGCGCCGTTCTCGCCCAGGTCGAGGACGGCGCCGAACATGCGGTACGTGTCCGCCGGGTGGGCCAGTCCGTCGCTTTCGGCACGGCGCAGGAACGCGTCCCGCGTGAAGGTGACGGTGGCGAGGTTGCGCACGGTGGGGTTGCGTTTGAGGATGCTCATAGGGTCTTCTTCGATGGGCGCATCCCCCTGCCCGAAGCCGATGGAGAGCGCGGGGCGCGCTTCGGGGACGGCCGGATCGTCCATGTCGCCGTTGCGTCCGCTGACGGGTGCGGCGAACGCGGTCTCGTCGATGTCGATGCCGCGCATGAGATCCACGAAACGGCGTTCGATGTCGTCGTCGCCTTCCTCCCGATCCCCGTCCGAAGCCGCGCCGTCCGGCAGGCCGGACGCGTCGGGCACGCCGTCCGTGTCCGGCCTGTCCGGCTTGTCCGCGGTTTCGGGCGCGTTCTCGGGCTCGCCGCCCAGCGCGGGGGCGAGCGTGGGATCGCCGTGCACGTCGCCGTCCTTGGGTTCGGCCTTGTCGCGGCCCATGCCCACGTCGCCGGTATGCATGCGTTCGAACGCGCCGAGCGCCTCGCTCATGAGGCGTTCGATGGCGGTGTCCTGTTCGGCGACGGCCTCCTCCAGACCGAGGGAGTCGACGTGCAGGGACACCTCGCGCACGCGCGCGCTCGCGCCGAAGCTCAACGCGGCCATGATGAGGCCGACGCGCAGGTTGTAGGCGGCGCTCATGGCGGCGCGCTCCTCGTCCGAGAGCGTGGCCCAACGGTGGGTGCGCTGGTCGTAGCGGCTGGCCGGCATCATCGAGACGCCTGCGGTGGTGAAGCCGATGGCGACGCGTCCTTCGGCCAGGTTCGAGCGGATTTCGGCGTCGAAGCGGTAGGGCAGGCGCAGACGGCGCACGAGCAGCGCCATGCTTTGTCGGTACGCCCATTCGGAGGATCCGACCGCATCGGAGGCGCCCGAGGCATCCGATATGTCCGCCTCCCTCGCGAACGGGTCTTCGCCTTCACGGGTGAAGAAGATGTCGCCGGCGTCGCTGTGGGCGGCGTCGTCGCGTCCCGCGGGTCCTTGGGAGGCGTCCTCGGCGCCGTCGCGCGCGCCTTCGGCGACTTCGCGCGCGATGCGCGAGGCGGCGTCGGCGAGCGCGAGCAGCGGGTTGCGTCCGCTTTCGGCGGCTCGTGCGGCTTCGCCGGGGCCGAGGGCGAGGAGCGCGGGGTCTTCCATGAGGTCCATGTCGATGGTGGCGGCCTGGGCGTGGGTGACGGTTTCCTCGGTGGGTTCGAGGCCGAGGCGCGCGTTGCGTTCGAGCCATGCGCTGACGGCGGCGAAGCGGTTGAGATTGCCTTCGATGGCGAGGGCGCGCAGGGCCGGGGTGAGTGCCATGGAGGCGTCCCAGCTGAAGAAGTAGGAGCCGGAGTAGCTGGAGGTGTAGAGGTGGAGGGGTTCGGCGCCGTGGACGGCTTCGAGCCCGGGGATGTCGTCGAGGGCGCCGGCTTCGCGCATGAGGGCGGCGAAGTGGTCTTCGAGTCCGGAGACGCGCATGCCGTGGGCGCGGGTTTCGAGGGTGTCGCGGATGGAGCGGCGGATGGCGCCCATGGGGGCTTCGCGGTTGAGGCGGCGGAAGATGTTGCCGGCGCCGAATCCGATGAGCAGGCCGCTGGTTTGGGGCAGCATGTAGGCGGCGAGGAAGCCGGCGGCGACGGCGTCGCGGTATTCGAGGCCGCGGCGCTGTGTTTCGGGCAGCGGGTAGCGCAGCTGTTCGAGGGTGTAGAGGCCGTTTTCGCGTTTCCAGGAGGCGAGCCACATGAGGCGTCCGGCGCGGTCGCGGCCTACGATGCCGCCGCCGACGCGTCCGGCGTGGTGTTCGTTGGTGAATATGAGGCGGGGTTCGCGGCTTTGCACGTCCATGCCGATTTCACTGCCGACGAAGACGCGTCCTTTGGCGTCGGCGTAGGCGATCTGGGAGAAGTGGTCGCGGTCGGCGAACACGCCGATGCTGAATCCGCCTCCGGGCAGGCCCGGCAGTTGGGCCCAGCCGAATTTGAGGCGTCCGGGGGTGTCTTCGAGGTCGAGTATGCGGCGTTTGACGAGGGGGCCGAGGCGGCGCGCGTGCGCGGCGAGTTCCCGGATCACGTCATGGCCTTGCGTGTTCTCTTCGGCGAGCGTGGCGAACGCGCGTTCGGCGCCCCGGTCCGATGCGGCGCCGAACGGGTCGATGGCTTCGGCGGCTTCGCGTCCCGTGCGCGACAGGTTCCGTGCGAGTCCGCGGGCGCGCTCGAGCGCGTCCGTGAGTCGGTCGGATGTGGCGTTGCGGTGTGGTCGGCGTATGGGCATGGGGCATATTCTTTCAATCCAGCCAGACATGGGTGCGGGTATGAAGCCGTGGGAGTAATGCCGTTAGAATGGGGTGGTGTCTCATCGTCTTTATCTGTCCCGGGCCTGGCGCGCCCGTCTGCGCGTCGGTTTCGCCGTGCTGCTGGTGATTTTGTTGGTGGAGTGCGTGGCTTTCAATCTGCCGTTTTGGCGCACGCGCGGTTCCAGTACGGATTCCGCCTCGTATGTGAACGCGATGGGTTCGGGGTTGGAGCGCACGGATGCGGGTCGGCTTCGGGTGGCGGATCCGGCGCACGCGTGGTTGGAGGTGCGTGCGGACGGCACTTCGGACTATCTGCGGGTGGATGCGACTTCGGTGCGTCAGGACGCGCTGCGCACGGTGCATCTGCGGGTGTCTTCGTCCTCCGATGCGGATGGTTCCTCGTTCCATGCGGAGCGTGCGGTGACGGTGGCGCCGTGGTCGGCGCGTTCCCTGTTCGTCCGTTCTCCGGGCGAGGGCGTCAAACGCGTGTGGGTGCAGGAGGCGAAGGGGTCCGTGATTCCGATTCGCGCGGTGCGCGCGAACGTGCGCGTGCCGTTCTCGTTCAGCCCGGCGCGCGTGGCGCTTATGGCGGCAGCGGCGCTGCTGGTGGCGGCGTGGAGGCCGGGCTCGCGCCTGTGGCGGGTGCGGTTGGATACCGCGGATGTGCGCCAGCGTTGGGCGTTCGCGGCGGCGTTGGCGCCGTTGGCCGTCTATACGGCGGCGAACGTGGTGTGGCAGGTGCGGTTCGCGGGCGCGCTGGTGTTCCACGAGCATGGCATGTACACGTTCGACTTCGACCAGTACGGGCATGTGGCGGACGCGCTCATCGACGGCCATGCCTGGCTGGACCTGGAGGTGCCGGACGCGTTGGCCGATGCGGCGAACCCGTATGATACGGGCGTGCGCGCCTCGCTGCTGGCGGACGGGGTCACGCCCCTGTATTGGGACTACGCCTTCTATGGGGGCCGATGGTATTCGTATTTCGGCGTGCTGCCGGCGGTGCTGCTGTTCGTCCCCTACCGGCTGCTGACCGGAAGGATGCTGCCGACCGCGGCCGCGATGCACGTGCTCATGTTCCTGGCCGTCCTGTTCACGGCCATGGTCACCGTCCGGCTGGTGGAGAGGCTCATGCCGCGCGCTTCGGTGGGGGCCGCGACCGTGGCGTTGGCGTTCGTGCCGTTGGCTTCCGGATTCGGCTATCTCATGTTCCGCACGAACTTCTATTCCGTGCCGTTCGCCGCGTCCCTGACGTTGACGATGCTGGGATTGTGGTTCTGGCTGGGCGCGCAGACCGACGCCAAGCCGTTGCGCGCGCGCGACCGGTGGCGTGTGGGGCGCGCTCCGGAACTGTCCCTGCCCAGGCTCGCGTTGGGGTCGGCGTGCATCGCGGCGAACTTCGGATGCCGTCCCACGTTCTGCCTGTCCGCGCTGCTCGGCTTCGTCGTCTTCCGCGAGCAGATCGGCGAGGTCGTCGCCGCGCTGGCCGCGCGCCGCGTCTCACCCGGCAAGGCCCTGCGAGCCCCGCTCGTGGTCGTCGCCGCGGCGGCCGTGCCGCTCGTGCCGCTGATGGCGTACAACCACGCGCGTTTCGGTTCCTTCCTCGACTTCGGCAACGCCTACCAGTTCACCGTCACGGACATGACCTCGTTCCAGGTGCCCGCGGCGAACGTCCTGCCGCTCATCGGCTATTATCTGCTGCTGCCGCCCAGGCTCATCCCCCGGTTCCCCTATCTGGCGCTCAGTCCGACGCCCTTGCCCGAATGGGCGTACGCCGAACCCATGATCGGGGGCATGGCCGCACTCTGCCCGCTGCTTCTGCTCGCCTTCGCCGCGCCCTTCCTGCGCCGCCGCATCGGCCGGAAGGCGTGGATCCTCTCCTGCGCCTGCCTCGCCCTGGGATCGTTCATCGTGGCGTTCGACGCGGTCAGCGCCGGTCTCGGCTGGCGGTACCTGTGCGACTTCTCATGGCTGTTCGCCTTCGCCGCGCTGCCCGTCCTCCTGCGGCTCCTCGACCGCGAAGGCGTGACGGAGGCGTCGATGCGGCCCGCCGTGACCGGCGCCGCACGCGCCGCACGGCGTCGCGGGGACGTGCCGGCCGCGCCCGGACGCGCACGGCTCGCCGTCGGACGCACCCTCGTTCTGACGTTCATGCTGCTGTCCATCGCCGTCGCGCTGCTCTCCTGCTTCGTCGTGGGACGCTCCGACCAGCTCATCGCAGGCAATCCCGCCCTCTACCACGACATCGCCTCCTGGTTCCTCGCCTAAACGCCGCCATGCCGGAGCGTTCAGGCCGCTCCCAGCGCATTCCCACGCGCCATCCACCATACGATCACCGTCGTTCCAAGGGGCGGAGCATAATACGGGTTCGGGCACCATCGAACGCCCCCGCACGACCAGGAAGCCGAAACCCACCTATGAAACGCATCGCATCGCGCGCCCTCGCGCTCAAAATCGCCGCCGCGGCCGTCACCGTCGCGCTCGCCTGCGGCCTGTGCCTGCTCACCCAGGACAACGTGCAGGCCGCCATCAAGGAACACCGCGTCGACAGACTCAACGCACGCATCGCAAACGTGTACACCGACGCCTACCAGCGCATGGCCGACGAAACCCTCGCCTCCGAACGCGAGTCCTCCGCCGCCACCTTCGAGGACCCCTACCTCAGGAACGACCCGTACGGGACGAACACCACCTCGCTCTACGCCTACTTCACCACCGAACGGGCCACCGCCGTCACCTACACCGTCCACGCCGAAGGCTACCCCGACTTCACCGCCCGCGCCGAACAGGGCGAGGACTACGCCGTCGAACACGAATTCCTCATCCTCGGCCTCATCCCCGACGAAACCAACACCATCACCCTGACCCTCACCGACGAAGACGGCGCAACCGTCGGCCAACGCTCCTTCACCCGCAAAGGCCCCTCGCTGCTCGGCGAGGAGGAGGTGCGCCTCGAACAAAGCGTCCAGCCCGACGACGACGCCGTGCGGACCATCGGCTCCGGACTCTACGCCATCCTCGGCAACGACTCCAACGAGCAGGACTTCATGTTCTACTACGACGCCAACGGCGTGCTGCGCGGCGAGATCCCCATCCTCTACTACCGCGCCCACCGCCTCCTCTTCCAGGACGGCCTCATGTGGTTCTCCGCCTCCACCAAACACTTCGTGGGCATGAACCGCCTCGGCAAACTCGAAAAGATCATCAACCTGGGCGACCGCTTCATCCTCCACCACGACTACGCGCTCGACGCCGACGGGAACATCGTGTCCCTCGCCACCGACCTCACCCGAGACGACCACGCCGTCCAGGACCAGATCATCAAAGTCGACACCTCGACCGGCGAGGTCACCCTCCTGGCGGACTTCGGCGAGATCTTCCCCGACTACAAGCAGTCCACCGACCATTCCGGCATCGACGAATCCGACCCCACCGCCTCCAACCGTTGGGACTGGATCCACTTCAACACCATCCAGCTGCTCGACGACGGCTCCGCGCTGCTCTCCGCACGCGAAACGTCCACCATCATCAAAATCGACGACCTCGAATCCGACCCCACCGTCGCATGGATGATCGGCGAGCCCAGCGTGTGGGACGGCACCGACCGTCAGGACCTGTTCCTCGCCAAGGACGGCGACTTCCCCGACACCGGCGGCCAACACTCCATCACCTACCAGGCCGACCCGAGCCTGCCGGACGGCCAGTACTACGTGTACATGTTCGACAACAACTTCGGCTACGCCATGACCCGCCCCGACTACGACTGGACCGTCATCAAGGGCATCTCCACCGCCACCAGCGCCAAGGACGAGCAGTCGCGCTCCCAGTTCCGCAAATACCTCGTGGACGAACGGGCCGGCACCTACGGCGAGGTCCAATCCTTCGACGTGCCCTACTCGCCGTACGTGAGCTCCGCGCAGGAGCTCGGCGACGACCTCAACCTCGTGGACAGCGGCATGCAGGGCGTCTTCGGCCTCTACGACGATGCGGGCGAGCTCAAGGCGCAGTACCGCATGAACCTCAACTCCTCGTACATCTACCGCGTGTACGAATACGGGTTCGAAGGGTTCTACTTCGCGTCCTGATATGTCCTGACGCGTCTTGGGGCAAGTCTTGGGGCCAGTCCCCGGCGTGTCCCGCATCGTCCCACGGCCCATGCCGCTCGTTAGGATGAGTGGCATGGGCCTTTTCACACGTCTGAGCGAACTTCCCCTCCCCCTCTCCCGCGGCAACGGACGCGGCGCCGCGCCGGACGCGCTCACGTTCACGCTCCAGGGGGCGGGATACCGCTATGAGGACGGCAACGTCGGACTCGAACCGTTGGACCTCACCATCACGCAGCGGCGCACCGCCGTCATCGGACTCAACGGATCGGGCAAATCCACGCTGCTCGGCCTGCTCGACGGCACGCTCACGCCCACGCGGGGACGCGTCAGCGTCGCGGACGCCGCCGACGCCGCACGCACGCTCGACACGTCCTCGAAGGCGAAGCGGGACCGCGCCGCTTTGGACGCATGGGTGGGACGCGTACGGCGCGAGGAGATCCCCGCATCGTTCCACCGGGCGGAGGACATCGCGGCGGCCGTGGACGAGACGCTGCGCCGGCGCGGGGTGGGCGAGACGGAACGCCTCGCACGTATCGGCTCCCTGTTCGCGCATTTCGACCTGCAATCCGTACGCCGCGCCAAGGCGGACGAGCTCGACTCGCGTCGGCGCCACCTGCTCGCCATCGCCGCGGCGCTCGCCTGCTCCCCCGCCGCGCTCATCGCGGACGAACCTACCAAGGGTCTCGACGAGCCGGCCACGCGCGACGTCGCCCGGGCCCTGTTCACGCATGAGACCCAGCTGGTGTTCGCCACGCACGACACCGACATGCTCCTCAACCCGGACTACGGCGTGGAACGCGTCCTCGTCCTGGACGACCATCGTCTCGTCCACGACGCCGC
>Cebus_capucinus_imitator_PRJNA485217_SSR093__coassemble_328_pt1 | contig 23367 bp, 18 predicted proteins | sample Cebus_capucinus_imitator_PRJNA485217_SSR093__metabat2_high_PE_006 | metagenome-assembled genome bin Cebus_capucinus_imitator_PRJNA485217_SSR093
GATGGTCAGGTAGCGGTATTGGATGTCGAGTGCGGTGAGCGTACCGTCGACGGCGGTGTCGCGGTGGTCCGGGTTCGCCAGCCGCAGTCGCGCGGTCCGACAGGTCAGGTCGCGGCTGACGGCGCGGTTCGCCTCGCCGGGGTCGGCGAGCGCGAACGCGTCGAATCCACTGGGCTTGCCGAGTCGGGCGCTTTCCTCGATGACGCACAGCACGAGGTGGGTGACGGCGAGTTTCATCCAGGTGGCCCATTGGGAGCGGTTGGAGTCGCCGATGATGACGTGCAGCCGCCGGTAGGCGTCGGGGTCGGCGTGGGGTTCGTCGCGCGTGTTGACCATGGGCCGGGCGCGGGTCGTGGCGGATGAGACGGCTTCGTCGAGGAAGTCGGCGCGTTGGGTGATTTCGAATCCGTCGTCGGTGACGCGGCCGGCGCCGGTGTACAGCTGGCGGGTGATGAGGAACGGCAGCAGTTCGTGTTCGACCTGTTCGAGCGGCACGTAGCGGCGTACCAGGTAGTTCTCGTGGCAGCCGAACGAGTGGCCGGCGGAGTCGGCGTTGTTCTTGTACACGTGCACGGCGAGTGTTTCACCGCATGTTTCACGCAGGTCGTCTTGGGCCTGCGCGGCGAGGCGGGCCATGACCTTCTCCCCCGCCAGGTCCTGTTCGAGCGCGCCCATCGGGTCGCGCGCCTCGGCGGTCGCGTATTCGGGGTGCGAGCCGACGTCGAGGTAGAGGCGTGACCCGTTCGTCAGGTACGTGTTGGTCGAGCGGGAGCGCGAGACGATGGGCCGGAACATGCGCATCGCCACGTCGCCGGCGTCGACGCTCCGTCCGGCGCCGGTGACGGATACGCCGTATTCGGTCTCCAGGCCGAAGATCCGGTCGAATCCCTCGAACGCCGGCACGCCGCCCGTGACGGAGGCGCCGCCACCGAGCACGGTCCCTCCCTCGGCCGCAGCACCGCCTGCCGTGCCGGCGTCGGCGAGGGACGGCAGGCTGGAGGGGCTGTTGGTGCTGTCGCGCAGCTGCGGCATCACTCGCCGCCCTTCTGCACGAAGCTGTTCACGTACGCTTCGGCGTTGGTCTCGAGCACCGACGCGATGTCGTCGAGCACCGAGTCGAGGATGTCGTCGGTCTCCTGCACGACGGGCGCGGTCCGGGTCGCGCCCGTGTCCTCGGCTAGGTCCGCGACGGCCTGGACGACTTGGGCGCGTTCGAATTCCTGGGGCATGGTTCCTCCTTACGCTGTCGTTGGTTCCGGCGCCGATACGACGTCGGCCGCACCCATGATGACGGGTGCGGCCGACGGTTCGCCGCGAGCCTCCCGCGATGCGGACGGCGGCGGCCGATGATGGTCGTCGTCCGGACGTGCGTCCGGGGCGACGCTACGCCAGGTACGGGCGCAGCTCGTCGATGATCAGCCCGTTGGACGCGACGATGTCGTTCTCCTGACGCCAGTGGATCTGACTGCCGTCCCACGTGCGCAGCTTGGCCTGCGCCTCCCAGACGACGACGGCGCCCGCCGACACGGCCGGCACGTCCCACTTGTGCAGATGCGGTTCGAAATACGCGTCATACGTGCCGTCGGCAACCTTGCACAGGTCGAGCGAGGCGGGGCCGACGCGCTTGATGTCGGCGGGCCGGCCGGCGATCGCGGCGACCACGTCGAGCGAGCGCCTCGACTCGGCCGACACATACGACATGCCGTAGCATACGACCGAACCGTCCAGATGCGCGGTGGTCGACGGGATGATCTTCTCTCGCTTGTCGCCGATCGGAGTGCGGCGGATGCGGATGGCGCCCTGCCCACGGGCGGCCAGATACGTCAGGCCGAGGCCGGGCGCGTGCACGACGCCCAGAATCGGCTGGGCGGACCCCACCTCGTTGAATTCGAACAGGGACACGGTGATCGACCATTCGGGCATGTTGCGCGAATAGTTCATCACGCCGTCGATCCTGCCGATGCACCAGTAGCGTTCGCCCGGATGACACTCGTCGGGCCGCTCCTCCCACAGTCCGTCGAACGGTTCGACGTACGAGATGCGGTTCGCGATGAAGCGGGCGAGCCGGCCGTCGACGTCGAGTTCGGTGCGCTGGGTCGCGCTCATGTCCAGGCTTTTCAGATCCCTGGGGTTGGTCTGGTCGGTGAGCGCGTGGCGTCCGGCGTCCTGGGCGATGCGCGCCACCTCCAGTGCGAGTTCTCTCAGTTCCATGTGTCGTTCCTCCCGTCTGCATCGGGACCGATCGGACCGGCCGGCCGGCGTCGTGCCGTGGGCCGGTCGGCGGTGTCGATCGTGTCGTGGATGTGGATTCGTTGGTGTCGTCGTTCCGTCATGCCGCTGCGCGGCCCTGCCGCGCGCGAGGGCGCTCCGGCCCTTCCCCGGTTCCCCGTCCCTCGCCTTTCGTTGCTGCTTCGATGTTACCCGCGCACCGGGATGTTCCCGTCGAGTTCCGACACGACACGCGCGGCCGACGGGCAATCATCCACGACTCGTTCACACCGTTCGCGCGTGAACGCGAGCGGATCGGTCATGTCCAGCGACATGATGCCGGTCATGGGCGTCGGCCGTCGGCTCGCATTGCCGTACGATTCGCCCGTGCCGCCCATCATGCGGTCCGCCTCGCCGCCGTCCGCACCGGCCGTGTCCTCGGCGTCGACGCGCACGGTCAGACGCGACCACGATGCGGCGACGACCTGCCCGGGATACCGCTCCGCGATCGCGGCGCGCAGCCAGGCGCGCGTGTCCGCCGGCGCTTCGGTCATGGCCCGCGTCTCGTCGGCGTCGGAGTTGACGCGTTCGGTGCGCGACGCGAGCTTCGCGTACACGGACGTGGCGGGGTCGAGCGCCGCCCAGCTCAGGTCGAGGGCGGCCAGGCGCGCGTCCGCCCAGTCGAGCGGTCCGCGTCGGCGCAGCCGTTCCAGCAGCTGCCATTTGAACAGCCATTCGACGCGACGCGCCTCGTCGGCCATCGCCAGACGCGCGTCGTCGTCGGCGTGGCGGATTGCGGCGGTGTCGGTGAGCGCCTGCCCCCACATCGTCATGATGGCTTTGGTGGAGCGGTCGGGCCATGCGGGTTCGCCGGTCACGTCGGTGCCGTGGATGGCGGCGGCCGTGGCGTAGACGGCGGCGCGCAGCGTGACCTGTGTCTGCCATGCGGTGGTGGTGCCGCCGGCGGCGAGCGTGATGGGTGCGCTCAGGGTCAGGTCGTGCGAGATGGTGTGCATTGCGGCGACGGGGTCGGCGGCTTCGAGCGTGCCGATGAGCGTGTCGAGGTCGTAGCCGGCTTCGGCGGCGTGTTCGGCGAGCCAGAGGATCATGCTGGTGACGCCGAGTTTAAGCGTCTGGGGCACGTCCATGCGGTTCGCGTCGCCGACGATGATGTGGAGGCGGCGGGTGCCGGCGGGACCGTGGGGTTCGTCGCGCGTGTTGATGATGGGTCGATCGAATGTGGTCTGCAGGCCGATTCTCATGTGGATGTAGTCGGCGCGCTGGCTGAGCTGGTAGCCGGCCGTCTCGCCGTGTTCGCCGATGCCGACGCGACCGGAGCCGGTGTAGATCTGGCGGGTGGTCAGGTGGATGGTCATGAGTCGGGCGAGCGTGTCGAAGGGGATGGCGCGGTCGGTGGTGTAGTTCTCGTGCGTGCCCCAGCTGGCGCCTTTGCCGTCGACGTTGTTGCGGTGCAGTGCGATCGGCGTGCCGGTGCGTGCGGATGCGGCGCGGGCGGCGGCGAGCATGATGCGGTCGCCGGCGTGGTCGTAGCGGACCGCGTCGAACGGGTCGAGGGTTTCGGGGGCGGCGTATTCGGGGTGTGCGTGGTCGACGTAGACGCGTCCGCCGTTGGCGGCGATCGTGTTGACGATGGTGGCCTGCGGCGTGTCGGTGAGCATGTCGGGGCGGGCTGCGGCGCGTTCGAGGCGGGTGCCGCGCATGTCGTTGACGGGGTCCTCCTGCCGGTAGTCCCAGCGGATGTGCCGGCGTTCGGGCGTGGCGGCCGCGTCGACGACGTCGAACGATAGCTGCACCGGGTTGGCGTGGCGTCCGTCCGCGTAGGAGACCGCGTATTCGGTTTCGGTGCCCATCACTCGTCTGACCGTCATGCGTGCCGTTCCTTTCCTGCCATGTCGATGGTTCCGATGGTTCCGTTCGTTCCGGTCGCGTCGTCCGCTGCGGCGCGGATGCGCGTGACGCGTCCGGCGCGGATGCCGTTGACGAGGCTCCACTGCACGGGGTCCGCGTCGAGGATCGAGTCGCGGTTCTCCGCGCATTCGGCTTCCACGGCCGCGCCGATGGTCGCCGCGTCGATGGCGACCGGCATTCCGGCGGCGATGCTCGCCTTGACGGCGGTCGTCTTGGCCCGGTCGACGATGTTGCGCAGCATCGCCCCGGAGATCACGTCGCGCAGGTGCAATGGCGACCAGGCGCCGTGCTCGTCGCACACGTCGCACAGGCGACGCGTGTCGACGCACGCGTACGCGTCGTCGACGAGCATGCGGGCGAGCGTGTCCGCGTCGGCGTCGCCGGCGGTCGGCAGGTCGTCGGTCAGATAATGCCGCACGATGGCGACGGCCTGGGCGGGGCCGGGACGGTCGACGTGGATCTTCACGTCGAGACGGCCGGGGCGCAGCACGGCCGGGTCGATCATGTCGACGCGGTTGGATGCGCCGATGACGGTCACGTTGTCGAGCCGTTCGACGCCGTCGAGTTCGGCGAGGAATTGGGGCACGATGGTCGTCTCCACGTCGGAGGAGACGCCCGAGCCGCGCGTGCGCAGCAGCGAGTCCATCTCGTCGACGAACACGATGACGGGCCGGCCGTCGGCGGCGAGTTCGCGCGCGCGGCGGAAGATGAGCCGGATGAGCCGTTCCGACTCGCCCACGTACTTGTTGAGCAGCTCCGGTCCCTTGACCGACAGGAACGTGCCGCGGCGGCCTTCGGCCAGCGCGTTGGCGACGGCCTTGGCGATGAGCGTCTTGCCGTTGCCGGGCGGGCCGTACAGGAGCACGCCCTTGGGCGGGGTGAGCCCGTAGCGGGCGAACAGGTCGCGGTGGCGGTACGGCAGCTGCACGGCGTCGCGGATGCGTTCCAGTTCCGATTCGAGGCCGCCGATGTCGGCGAACGTCACGTCGGGCGTCTCCTCGAGCACGAGGTCGGCGTCGTCCGCTTCGGGCAGCACGTCGATGGCCATGCGTCCCGACGGGTCGACGACGACCCGTCCGCCGCGTTCGATCCGCTCGCCGGCCAGGGCGCTGGCCCGGCGCACCAGCTGCGGGTTGCCTCCCGCGTCGGCCACGATGAGACGGCCGTCGTCGAACGTCTCACGCACGGTGCGCACCATGCCGACCGTGTCGCGGTCGCGCTGTTCGACGAGCATCATGCTCTCGTTGAGCATCACCGTGTTGCCGGCCGCCAACCGGGCCGCGTTCACGTTCGCCGCGACCGGTACGACCATGCGTCGGGCGCCGGCGGTCACTTCGGCGCTGGCGTGCTGGATGCCGTCGTCGTCGACGTGGACGCGGTCGACGCGCACCATCGTCGCGAACGTGAGCGGCGGCTGGGCCAGTTGGGCCAGCTGCGACTTGGCCTTCGTCAGCTCCTTGCCGGCGCGGGTGAGCGCCTGGGCGAGCGCGTGGTTCTTCTCCATCAGCCGGTCGTTGAGCGCCGCCAGATCCTCGGGAGTGCCCGACATCCCTTCTCCCCTCTTTTCCATACAGCGAGACGACGTCCCTCATTGTCGCAATGTTTTTCGACAATCGGAGGCATGTGTCTGCAAGCAACCGCCTCCCTTGTCCCGTCGCTCTCCCGTCCCGGCCTGCTGGTCATGGACGTCGACTCCACGCTCATCGACGAGGAGGTCATCGACCGTCTCGGCGAGGAGGCGGGCTGCGGCGGGCGCATCGCGGCCGTCACCGAACGGGCGATGCGCGGCGAACTCGACTTCGAGCAGGCGCTGCGCGAACGCGTCGCCCTCCTGGAGGGGCTGCCCGCATCGATCTTCCGGCGGGTGCATGAGTCGCTGCACTTCACGGCCGGCGCGTTCGACCTGATCGACGCGCTGCACGCGCACGGCTGGAAGGTGGGCGTCGTCTCCGGCGGCTTCCACGAGGTCGTGGACATGCTCGCCGAGGACGCGCATCTCGATTATCGGATTGCGAACCGGCTGGAAGTGGAGGGCGGCCGCCTGACCGGCCGCGTGCTCGGCGAGATCGTCACCAAGGACGTCAAGCTGCGCTCGCTCAAGGCGTGGGCCGGCGAGCTCGGCCTGCCGATGGCGCAGACCGTCGCCGTGGGCGACGGCGCCAACGACATCCCGATGATTCAGGCCGCGGGGCTTGGCGTCGCGTTCTGCGCCAAACCACGCACCCGCGCCGCCGCGCCGGCCTCGATCGACGAGCGTGACCTGACACGCGTGCTCGACCTGCTGCACGATTAGACCACATTGCCCGCAACGGCATGCCGTTGCCTTTTCCTTATTCCGCGGTCACCGCAAACAGCTGCTCGATGCCGATCAGCTTCACGTCGGACTGCTCCGCGGCCGCCATGTCGACCAGCGGCTGGGTGAATCCGCCCAGCGAGAACAGGTAGTACGTCTTCTGGCTGATGCCGGAATGCGCGGCACGGTCGCGCAGCAGGTTCAGCATGCCCAGGTCCATCGGGGTGCTACGGAACTTGCATTCACCCATGATGGCCTGTCCGCCGGCATCATCGACCGCCATCACGTCGATTTCATGGGTTCGGTCCCACCATCGTCCGATCTGCCTCGCATGGAAGGGCAATCGACCGGCGATGCTTTGGCTCCAGAGCCACTCCCGACACAGTTCCTCGAATGACCTGCCCGCGAAATCATGCAATACCGGGCCGACATGCCGTTCGTAGACGTCGGATGCGGCCCCTCGCTCCAATTCGGAACGGTAGGGGAACACGAACGAATACCAGAAGCGGAAGAAGTTGTCGCTCAGCTGATACAGTCCCCTCGCACCCTTCGCGTGTTCCTTGATTTTGGCGGTGACGGGGAATTCCCTCTCCACGATGCCCAGCTCCATGAGATTCGCCAGATAGGTAGCCACGGTGGCGTTCGGCATCATCGTATGGGTGGCGATCTCGTTGAGCGATGTCGCTCCGAGCGCGATGGCACGAATCACGCTGTTGTATTTCGCGGTCTCGCGGAGTTCCTCATGCAGCAGGAACTCGACTTCGCTGTACAACGGTGCAATCCTGCGCAGGACATGCCGTCGTATATTGGATTCCAGCGGCTCGTCCGGATCGAACTCCTCCAGATAGCGCGGAATGCCGCCAAGTATCGCGTAGGACAAGGCCTTGTCCTCGTCGCTGTAGTCCGGGAAGAACTTCACTGCATCCCAATACGGCAACGGCTTCATCTTGAGAATGCCTGTGGCCCGGCCGTACAACGGCGACTTCTCCGCCAGCAGCTCCTTTTCGATGAAGCTCATGGCGCTGCCGCAGATCACGATCATGAGGTTCGCATCACGTAGCGTATGATCCCACAGGTTCTGCAGCACCGACGGTAGCGAAGGGTCCGATTTGACCAGGTAGGGGAATTCATCGAAGACCACAAGCCTTCGGCTCCCGTCCGGAGTGCCGGGAAGCCGGGCCAGCTCGCTCAGGGCGCTTTGCCAGTTCGGATACCGATTCAGATAGTCCTTTCCGGGCGCTCCGGCCTCGAACATGAGCCTGGAGAAGGATGCGAGCTGGTCCTCCATCGTGGCGTTCTGCGCGGAGAAGAACAGTGTCGGCTTACCTTTTGAGAACTGGGTCAGCGTCTCAGTCTTTCCCACACGCCTACGCCCATAGACGAAGACAAGCTGTCCCCTGCGCGCCCTGTAGCAGTCTTCGAGCTGTTGTAGGTCATCCTTGCGTCCGATAAACGTCATACGCCCAGTCTACCACAAATTGACATGTTATTGAATCACGATTCAATGAATCGCGATTCAATAAATCGCGATTCAATAACCGAGGGACCGCGTCGGCTGCTCCTATAGGCGGGCATGAACGGGCAAGCCTTCTACGGGGCGATGCAGACGGTGCATCGCCCCGCTCGTCATAAGCCGTTTCCTGGTTGTGTGGGCTCGCGTGGGCACGCTCCGGCGCGAGCCCGCACGGGTCAACGGCAGACGGCCGCGTCGCCCAGTCGCGCGCCACGCGCCCAGTCGGCGGCCTTCATCGCCTTCTTGCCCTGCGCTTTGACCTCGATCAGTTCCAGCGGCGTCGACGCGGTGCCCACCCAGACGGCACGCTTGCCCGCCATCAGACGGCCCGGCTCCAGTCCGGCCGGCACCGTCGGATCAGCCGGGTCAGCCGGACGGGCGCGCAGCACGTGCAGCGTCGCCGACTCGTCCCCGCCATCCGCATGCAGCGCGCACCACGCGCCAGGATTCGGCGTGCACGCGCGGATCTGCCGGTCCACGGCCTCCACCGGCGCGTCGAACACGACATGCGCGTCCTCGACGGTGATCTTGTCGGCCTTCGCATACTCGCCCGGCTGCTGGTCGACCGCGGCCGCACGGCCCGCGTCGACCGCCTGCATCGCGCGCACCAGCACCGACGACCCCGATTCGGCCAGACGCGACAGCAGGTCGCCGGCCGTCTCATGAGGTTCGATCGACGTGCCGCACTGCGCGACGACCGGACCGGCATCCATGCCGCGCGTGATGCGGAACACCGTCACGCCCGTCGCCTGGTCGCCCGCCCAGATGGCACGCTGCACCGGAGCGGCGCCACGCCACTGCGGCAGCATCGAGAAATGCAGGTTGTACCAGCCCAACGGCAGCGCGTCGAGCACCGGCTCCTTGAGGATCTTGCCGTACGCGACGACCGCGGCCGCCTGCGCGCCGGTCGCCGCCAGCTCGTGCACGAAGCAGTCCGTCTCCGACGGGTCCGATTCGATGACCGGCAGGTCCAGCTCCAGCGCCGCCTGCTTGACCGGGCTGGGCATCAGCCTGCGCCCACGGCCCGTAGGCGCATCCGGACGGGTCAACACCGCCACTATCTCCACATGCTCGGTGTCGGCGGCGAGCGCCCGCAGCGACGGCACGGCCACATCCGGCGTACCGGCGAACAGGATCTTCAGCATAGGTTCCTCCAAACGGTGAAAGGCCGTCCCATGCCGCACAGGCGGCCGGACGGCCATGGTCCATCAGGTATTCGGCAATACAGGTAGGTGGCGTTCAGCGCCCACGGTCGGCGCACGCCGTCAGCGCACGGGCGGAATGTCGACGCCCTGGGCGATGAGGATCTCACGCAGACGACGCGAGTCGCAGAATCGCACGCCGCGGATGCCCGCCTCGTTCGCGCCCACGATGTTCATCGCCTTGTCGTCGACGAACACGCTGGTCGACGCGTCGATGCCGAACCGGCGGACCGCCTCCTCGTAGATGTCGCGGTGCGGCTTGCGCAGCCCCACGAACCCGGACACGATGCGCCCGTCGAGCAGCTGCAGGAGCGGGCAGAGCCGTTCGGCCTCCGCAAACAGCTCCTTCTCCCAGTTCGACAGGCCCCACACGCCGATCCCGGCGGCCTTCAGATCGTTGACGAGCACGCGCATGCCGGGCACGATGCCGGTGAGTGAATCCTCGAAGTTGTCCACGTAGTAGCGCAGGATGTCGGCCCATTCATCGCCGTGGCGCTCGCGCATCAGGGCGATGGCCTCGTCGACGCCCATGCCGGCGTCCATCAGGTCGTTGCAGTCGTAGAACCCCGACACGTCGTTGTCGAGGAACCGGTCGATCGTCTCCTGTCCGTAGCGGGCGACGAGCGCCGCGGCGGGATCCCAGTAGATGAGCACGTTGCCGAAGTCGAAGATCACGTCGGTGACGGGCTTTCCTGCGGCCGGTGCGGCGTTGCCGTCGGCCATGAGCACGTCGTGCTCCATGTCCGGCTCTCCGGGCCAACCTTTCATATGCGCCTCCATTCGTCTGCGGGCCGTGCGGCCCCGCTCCATCGTCCCACGCCACGGCGACCATCGTCCCGTCCGCTCGTTCCGTCCGGCCGGTTCGGGGATACCCGGGGCGGGCGGGTCAGAGCGGGCGGGTCAGATCAGGTCCTTGGGGTCGAGCCGGAAGCGCAGCTCCCCCGCACGCCGTCCGGCGACATGCTCGCCGACGATTGCGCGCAGCCGGGTCGCGAGTTCGGCACGACGGGATGGGGCGACGCGTACAACGGCCTTGACGCGATCGGCGGTCTCCTCCAGTTCGCGCGCGTCGACGGTGGCGGGCGGTGCGATCGGCACCGGACCGAGCACGGCCGGCAGGTCGTGGCCGCCGACGCCGATAACCGCCCAGTCGCCGCCAAGCACGCCGAGCCGCGTCAATGCGCCGATGACCGCGTCACGCCGTCCCCATACGCATGCGGTCGCGGCGACCGGCGCCATACCGGCCTCACGCCGCTCCTCGATCTCGCGTGCGGCGAGCAGGCGCGGATCCCACAACGTGAGCGACCGGGCGATCAGGGGGTCGGTTTCGCCGATGAGCAGCGCCTGACCGCCGCGCGAACGTGGCGCGCAGCAGGCGACGGCGCGCATCCACGCGGCGAGCGTGTCCAATCGCGCGTCCACGCCCTGCGCGTACAGGCTGGTCCACGCGTCGAGGATGGCGACGGCACGGTATTCGCGCGTCTGCGGCGTGTCCCGCCCGTCGGCGGCGCGCACGCGCGGTTCGGCTCCGGGCGTGGCGACGACAATCTGCGGCCGCCATGCGATCGTTTCGACGATGCCACGCGGCGATCGCGACGACGATACGACGATCGGCACACCGCGGAACAGGCGCGACAGTTCCTGTGCGGTGCCGGCCGCACCCACGCGGATGACGCGCATGCGCTCGCCGCCGCATCCGGGGCAGGTCCAGTTGACGGCGGCCGCGCCGCACCAGCGGCATCGCGGCGCGCTGTCGCCGCCGCGTGCCACCGGTCCGGTGCATCGTGCGCAGCGCACCTGCCGGTGGCAGCGCACGCAGGCGAGCGATTCGGTGTCGTCGCCCGGAATGGACAGCAGGACCGGCCCGCCGTCGAGCGCCTTGTGCAGGATGCGCACGGCCGTGTGCGGCACGCGCGCGCCGATGCTCGGGTCGGCGAGGCGGGCGAGTTCGTCGCGGTTGAGCCAGCGTACCCACGGCGTGCATTCCTTGACGACCGCGGGCAGGGCGTGGACGGTTGTGGCGGGGCCGCCGACTGGCGTATCCGCGGCACGCCCGTCGGTCTCCCATTGGCTGACGGCGCTGCGCGCGTGGCCCATCGCGACGAACACGCCGCCGTGCGCTTTGGCGCGCAGGCGCAGCACGCCGCGCGCGTTCGGGTAGGGCATGAACCCGTCCATGTTCTGATAGGCGAGGTCGTCGACGATGGCGAACAGGGCCGGCCCGTCGACCGGCGCGTACATGGCGGCGCGCGGGCCGATCGCGCAGCGCACGCGCCCGTCGGCCACGGCACGGTAGGCGCGGTAGCGTTCCTCCGGCGGCATCGACGCGCCGAGCACGGCCACGTCGCCCTCGTATCCGTCGGTGAATCCGCCCGCGGCGGCACGGTCGCCGTCGGACGGTGCGAACCGGCGTAGGCCGCGGCGTTCGAGCGCGTCGGCCAGGTCCTGCGTTTCGCGCATGGTCGGCAGGACGACCACGGCGGCGCGCCCGGCGGCCATCGCGTCCATGACGATCCACGCCATGTCGTCGGCCCACCGTTGCGCGCCCGGCAGCGCGTCGACGACGAACGTGCCGAATCCGCCGTCCTCGAGTGTGGCGTGCAGGCGTACGGCCTGATCGTAGGAGGCGCGCATCGCGGCGAAGCCGTCGTCCGCGGCGCGGCGGCAGCGCACCGCGAGCGCCGTCGCGGCGGCACGGTCGGCGGCAGCGTCGACGTCGCCCGGCAGTGCCGCGTCGACGCGTTCGACGCGCGGCGGGACGGCCAGTCGGATGATGTTGGCGCGCGTGCCGCCGTACGCGTCGGCGATGCGTGTGATGTCGTCGCGCATGGATGCCGAGACGAGCGGTCGTGTGGTGAGCACGCGTTCCAGGTAGCGTAGTGACGAGCGTGGCGTGTCGCTTGCGGATGTGCGGTTCCAGATGATGCCGCTGACGCGCTGGCTGCCGAATCGTACGCGGACGAGCGCGCCGGGGACCGCGGTGTCGTCGAGCTTCTCGTCGATGAGATAGTCGAAGGTGCGGCCTAGGTGGGTGGCTTGGATGTCGAGCACGACTTGGGCGATCGGGTCGTGTTCGGCGGGGATCTTCTCCGCGGGCGTGCGACGGCGGCGCCTGCGCGGGGCGAGCCCGTCGAGCGCCAGCTGTTCGGCGTACGGTGCGGTCATTCCTCCTGTTTAGCACATGCGGGGCCGCATCGCACGCATCATGCCGCACGTATCCGCCACGGGAGGGCGACGCCGGACGCCGCGCCGCCCTCCCGTAACCGCGGTTCAGCCCATATGCTCGGCGACGGCGGCCTTGAGCTCGTCGACACGGTCGGTGCGCTCCCATGGGAAGCCGTCGTGTTCGCGGCCGAAATGGCCGTAGGCGGCGGTCTTCGCGTAGATGGGCCGCTTGAGGTCGAGCGCGTCGATGATGGCGGCCGGCCGCAGGTCGAACACGTCGCGTACCGCGCCCGCGATGGCGTCGCGGGTCACGCCGCCGATTTCGGTGCCGTACGTCTCCACGTTGACGCTGACCGGTTCGGCCACGCCGATCGCGTACGCGACCTGCACTTCGACGCGGTGCGCCAGCCCGGCGGCGACGATGGTCTTGGCGACCCATCGGGCCGCGTAGGCGGCGGACCGGTCGACCTTGCTCGGGTCCTTGCCGGAGAACGCGCCGCCGCCGTGGTGCGCGGCGCCGCCGTACGTGTCGACGATGATCTTGCGTCCGGTCAGGCCCGAGTCGGCCGCCGGGCCGCCCAGGATGAACGATCCGGTGGGGTTGACGAGCAGACGGTAGTCGTCGTGGCGCACGTCGCCGCCGAGGATCTCATCGAGCACCGGGTCGATGACGTGCGCTTTGAGCTGCTCTTCCAGCCATGCGTGGGTCGCTTCGGGGTCGTGCTGCGTGGACACGAGCACCGTGTCGACGCGCACCGGCCGGTCGTCGGCGTCGTATTCGACGGTCACCTGGGTTTTGCCGTCGGGGCGCAGATGCGGCACGTCGCCGTTCCTGCGCACCTGGGCGAGACGGTAGGCGAGCCGGTGGGCCAGGTGGATGGGCAGCGGCATGAGCACGTCGGTCTCGTCGCTCGCGTAGCCGAACATGACGCCCTGGTCGCCGGCGCCCTGCGCTTCGTAGCGTTCCTCGCGCGATGCTTCGCTGTCGCGCGTCCTGTCGAGTCGGGCGACGCCCTGGTTGATTTCGGCGCTCTGTTCGGTCAGTGACACGAGCACGCCGCACGAGTCGGCGTCGAGGCCGACGTCGGAGCCGGTGTAGCCGATGCGGCGCACCACGTCGCGCACGATGGATTGGATGTCGCAGTATGCTTCGGCGGTCACCTCACCGAAGACGTGGAACAGGCCGGTGGCGGCGGTGGTTTCCACGGCCACGTGCGCGTCGGGGTCCTGGGCGAGCATGTCGTCGAGAATCGCGTCGGAGATCTGGTCGCACACCTTGTCGGGGTGACCTTCCGTCACCGATTCGGCGGAAATGAGCTTGCGTTCGGTCGTCATATCATCCCTCTTTCGGACTTATCGCCCCGCGCGAGACGAGGCACAATGATACGGTCGGTTTGCTGTTGCGGGCGGATCGGCCCCGTACCTCCACGGCGGGGCTCCCCCGTCGTATGACGGGAGGGCTGGCGACGCGAAGCTGCGGTTCCGCTCCGATGGGTGCCGGCGGATGCGCCGGCGGCGATGACTACGGCGGCGACACAAGAAAAGGCTCGTGCCGGACCTCATGGTCGGCGCGAGCCTCAGGTATGTTCGCTCCGTGTATTCGGTAAGGCGGCCCGACGCTATGGTTGCGGCGTACAGGCACGGCGTGGATCGGACGTGCCGATCAGTTGCCTTCGCTCAGATCGTCCTCGCCGAGGGTCTCCTCGAGCAGGCCGTTGTCGATTTCGCGGAATGCGATGGACAGCGGCTTCTCCTGGTTCTGGTATTCGACCAGCGGGCCGACGTTCTGCAGCAGGCCCTCGTTGAGCTGCGTGAAGTAGGAGTTGATCTGGCGGGCGCGCTTGGCGGCGAAGATGGCCAGCGCGTACTTGGAGTCGGCGTGCTCCATCAGATCGTCGATCGGCGGATTCGCGAGGCCCTGGGGACGGGGATCGGTGCCAAATGCCATAATGTCTGTTCTCCGAATCATCAAAAGTAGCGTTACAGCTATTCCAACCTCACAAGTATACCCCCGCCCCTCGTCTTTGCCTAGGAACGGCCGCGGACCGGGCCTTCCGCGGATTCCGTCCGGTCTGCCGCATCCGGCGGACCGGCGGCTGCATTGCGCGATCGGAAGGCGGCATCGTGCGGTCCGACCGGATGGATTCCACGGTGCGGACACGCCGATGTGGGCGGACCGCTACCCTATGCTACACTGCCTCCCATGCTTACCGTGTTCTGTTGTTGTCGTTGAGACGCCGCATCCGTGCGGGCGTCCGTCTGCGTTGCCGCAGCGCCTTCGACGACTTCTGGAACAGGACCTCATTGCATATCCGGCATTGTCCTACCGGTTCTTTACGTGTATCCGATGGCGTTTCGGCGATTCGTCGCCGGCGAATCCTTCGCCCGGCCCGTCGCACTCCATACGACTCATGATTCCCCTCCATCGATTGCAAGACGCAAGGACCTTCCATGCTTCCCTTCTCCATTCCCACCCGATTGTTCGATTGGGCGGCCCTGGCCGTCGCCATCGTCATCTTCGCTGTCCTCTGGTACCTGAAACGTTCCCGGAAAGCCGGTTTCGGCATGCGGGTCATCATCGCGACCGTGCTCGGCATCGGCCTCGGCGTCATCGCCTCGGGACACACCACTTATGTCGCCGTGGTCGGTACGGTATGGTCGCAGGTCATGTCGGCCGTCGTCGTGCCGCTGCTGCTGTTCGGCGTCATCGCCAGCATCACCAACCTCGGCGAATCCGTGCGCCTGCGACGCATCGCCACGACGACCGTCACGCTGCTGCTGCTCAACACGCTGACCGCCTCGCTCCTGACATTGGCGCTGGCCACCGCGTTCCATGTCGGTCAAGGGTTCCGTTACGAGCTTCCTCAGGATTACACGGCGCGCGAGGTGCCCGGCATCGTCGACACCATCACCGGCCTGTTCCCGTCGAATCTGATCGGCGACTGGGCGTCGAACCGGATCGTGCCGGTCGTGCTGTTCGCACTGCTCGTCGCCGTCGCCTACAATGTCGTCGCCTCCGACGACGCCAGCCGCGCGATCGTCACACCGTTCAAGGCGTTCGTGGACGCCGGCAATACCGTCATGGCGACGATGACGCAGATCATCGTCGGGTTCACGCCGTACGCCGTGGTGTCGCTGATCGCCTCCGCCGTGTCGTCCAGTGATATCACCACGCTGCTGCCGCTGCTGCTCGTGCTCGTCGTCGCCTACGTGGCGATGTCGATGCAGATGTTCCTCGTGCAGCCGCTGCTGCTAGCCCTGATCACCCGCCTCAGCCCGATCCCGTTCTTCAAGGCGTTCTGGCCGGCCGGCGTGGTCGCGTTCACGTCGGAAAGCAGCATCGGCACGATTCCCGTCACCGTCAGGCAACTGCGCGCCGCCGGCGTCGACGACGATGTGGCGTCCTTCGTCGCCGGGCTTGGAGCCAATCTGGGCATGCCGGGCTGCGCCGGCGTGTGGCCGATGCTGCTGGCCGTGTTCGCCGTCAACGCGCAGGGAGTGCAGTACACGCCCGGACAGTATGCGTTCCTCGTCATGCTGACGCTGCTGGTGTCCATCGGCACGGTGGGCGTGCCCGGCACCGCCACGGTCACCGCCACGTCCCTGTTCGCCGCCGCCGGCCTTCCCGTCGCGTTCATCGCACTCGCCCAGCCGATCTCGCAGATCGTCGACATGGGTCGTACTGCGTTGAACGTCGCCGGCGCGGCCAGCACCGCCGTCATCGTCGCCGCCGTCGAACGACGGCTCGACGTGGACGCCTACTATGCGAACCGCATCGTGGCGGATACGCCAGGCAACGGCGCGACGCCGTCCGCCGCGCACGTGCCGAACGTACCGGCGCCGGCCCCGTCGGCCTCCGCCTCGGCCGGCCCGGCGACCTCCGTCAACCTGCTCGGATTCACTCCGGCGTCGGTTCTTGCCGACGATGACCTCTGCGGCTTGGCATAGCCGCACGCCGTATGGGTCGGGCCGATTCGGCCCAACCCATACAGACGGAAATAGTGCGCTTGGGCATGTTCCCGCCGCAGTCCATGGTCCGTGTCGGACGCCTACTGGGCGGCGCAGTTGAGATCGACGTCGTTCTGGATGCCCGATGGATCGTTCAATGCGGCCTTGTCCAGATTGGATTGGAACGCCGTCCTCGTGTTGTCGTCAGTCCGGTCGGCTCCGAGAAACGGCATGTCCTCCGCCTTGCCGAGTTCCTCAAGGGCTTTCGCCGCCTCGTCGGTATCGGATGCGTAATGGTCCAGCCAGTCACGCTCCCACGCACATACCCATATCCACGAGGCGCTGTTCTCCCCGAATCCCTTCTCGTATGACGACGCCTGCAGGTCTTCCATCCGCTCCGGAGGCGTGTATCCATCGGGGAAATCCAGCGTCGCAAGCGTGTCCTGATACTCCTGCTCGATGGTCTGCACGTCCACGAATGCGGATGTCGTGCCGGATGCGTCATCCGTACCGTCGCCGGAGGAAGACGAGCAGGCTGGCAGCAGGGCTGCGATAAGGACGGCCAACGTCATCGCCGTCATTCGACGGATTGGGCGATGAAAGCCCGCCATTGCAGTCATATGGTCGTTCATGATCGTTCCTTTCATCATCTGCGAATACTGTGAAGAGCAGGACCGGCGCATCTCATCGCAGCACCATCGACGGTTCCAGCCGTGCCGCCTTCACGGCGGGAACGACACTGCCGAGCAGAGCGGTCGCAACGGCCGCAACCACCGCCTGCCATACCGCATCATATGGGTATGCCGGAGCGGGAATCGGACTGTCCGACGGCAACAGGTAAGGGATGCATCCGACGGCGACGGCCGACATTGCGACCGATAGCGCCGATACGATACCGGAAAGCATCAGGCTTGACCCGTATACCAGCACCATCATCCCGCCGCGTGACGATCCCAGCGCTCTGCGGATCAACAGTTCGTGACTGCGCTGCTCGACATCTGCCAGTCCGATGTTCACCATGCCCAGTGCCGCAACGAACAGCAGAAGTCCGCCGCATGCGGCGAACGCAAGCTGCAGAGAGCGGACGACGGCCGCGTATGTCTCGCCTGCGTCGACCCGCTGTACGCCACTCACCTTTCCGACAAGAACGTCATATGCGAGGTCGCCCACCAGAGAAGACACCTCATGCTCCGCCACCGTACCCGTTTCGGGATGCCAATAGACGACGAGCCCAATCGGATCCCACAGCTGCGGCTCAAGCAAGGCAAACGACACGGCGTTCACGTAATAACGCGGGGTGGCCACACCGTCGTTGACGATACCGGCGATGGTCGCCGTCGCGACGGTCCGGGTTCGCTTGGATGCCAGATGCACTTCGCTTCCCGTTCCGCCCACCTTCTGCCGAGCGGCTTCGTTGACGACTATCTGCACCCCGGCCTCATCGGATTCTCCGGACAGCCATGTGCCGTCCACCAGAGGCAGCAGGTAGATGCCGCGATACGAGCAAGTGGTGAACACCATGTCCGCACCGACGACATCAATGGGAGTGCCGCTGGCTTGGGGACTGGTCACGGCAATCGTCGTGCCCACGCTCACAACGGGGGCCATTGCGCCATCTCCGATCGCCCCCGTCCGTTCGGCAAGGCGTTCCATCCGCTCCGCATCCAGCGTCAGACCGCCGTCAATCGCAACCGATGTGGCATATGTGGAGGCCCTTCCGGACACTTGCGCGTTCGTGGCCTCCAATGCGGATGCACCGATGCTGCCGATCAGGGAGGCGCAGATGACCGCCACTACGCCCATCAGCATGCTCAGTGCAGTCAGCGTCGTACGCAGGGGCGACAAGCGAAGATCACGCAGCATCATGCCGAGCATGGTTCCACCCTTCCCCGGTCCATATGCAGACGGTGACGGCACATCGCCGCGACATCGGCATCGTGAGTCACCAGCACCAACGTCCGCGAATCATCGGCGACCAGATTCATCAGCAACGTCATCACCGCTTCCCCCGTGTCCTTATCCAACGCTCCGGTCGGCTCATCGCAGATAAGCAATCGCGGCGAGCACACGAGCGCACGCGCGATGGCGACCCGCTGCTGTTCGCCGCCTGACAGTGTCCGCGGATATTCGCCTCCACGTTCGGCCAATCCCACCCGTTCGAGATACTCCATGGCGATCCGATGCCGCTTCGGCTCGCTGCCGCGCCGCGAGTAGCGTAACGGCAGCGCCACGTTCTCCCAGACCTTGAGCTGACGAATCAGCGAATAGTTCTGGAAGACGAAGCCGATGGAGGACGCGCGCAGCATGGCCCGTCGTCGGTCGCCGATGGACGCCATATCGCAGCCATCGAATATCAGCGATCCTTCATACCGTGAATTCAGCAATCCGAGAATCGAAATCAACGAGGTCTTGCCCGACCCGGATTTGCCGACGATGGCGTATGATTCGCCGCAACGGATGTCCAGAGAGACATCGTCCACCACGCGCAGCAACCGGCCTCCCGGAATATGAACGTCGCATCGTAATCCCCGCGCCTGGACCAGAAACTGATCAGCGGGTTCCATCATGGTTCCACGATGGTGGTCAGGTCGGGAGAGATGGCGAGCACCGTGTCCCCTTCCGACAGTCCGCTTGTAATGACGATCCTGGCACCATCGCTCGCGCCCAGACCTACCTGCACGGTCTGTCGTTCTCCATCGACGATTCTGGTCACTGTGCCGTTGCCGCTTCGCCCGGCGACCGCCGAAACCGGCAGCAGCAATGATTGAGCCGAAGCGGAGCCGGTCAGCACCAACGTGCCGCTTTCGCCTGCGGCCACGGCGATGTCCTTACTGATAAGGCACGAACGCTGCGTGGAATAGGACAGGCTCCCGGCCCCGGTGTCATGTCCCGAAGTCTCGGCCTTCGTGTCGGCATCGCCGGCGGCGGATGAGCCGTCTTGGGAATCGGAAGTCGAGCCGGATGCCGTCGAATCATCGGAATCGGCCTGTGCACCAGGCGCATAAGCGGAAATCATCCGCGCTCGGGGTGTGCTGACGTTCGTATCGGATCGATATGCCGAGATCGAGTTCGCGGAACCGGAGTCGGATGATTCCGAATCGTTCCCGGCGGAGTCCGTTCCGGAAACGGACTCCGCCGGCAGAACCGCGACGCAGTCCGTGGGCCCCTGACCACCGACGATCTGAAATCGGCCGTGGAGGCCATCGGACACGCCCATCCGGAGCAGTCCGGCAACGTCCATCGTCATGGCGAAACCATGGTATACAACGGAAACAAGCGGATATCCTTGCGGAATGTATGCGCCGGACTCCAGCACCGCGGCAACGGTGCCGTCGACCGATGAGACGACAGGCGTGCCGTCGACATCACCGAGCACCTGCCCCGAGGTGATCTTCGCGCCCACGGTGAGCGTGGTGTGGAACGCACCTTTCTGCGTGGACGGCATCACCACCGTCGGTTCGGCGCCCACGGTCGCATCCGATGATAGCGTAGGCGTCAGCACGCCACTGGTCACCTGCACGGTCTTGTCTGATTCCACCGACGGATGCTCATCGGGTGAATCCGCGCCTGCGGTGGCACCGCAGGCCGACAGCAGCAGCGCCATCACGATCATGACGCCCCATGATGCCATGCCCCTCTTCGTCCAGCGCATACGAATCATCAGTACGTGAGCACCCCCTGAAGTTCATGTTGTCGTTCGGTTCACAGACCGACGATCCTTTCCGGATATTCATGCCTGTACGTCGCTACGGTAGGGGGTCAACGCAAAACCGGGAAAACCATATCATGCATATGCCGTAGTACGAACACACTACGATGTCGAATCCATTCGCCTTGTCATGCCTTTGCCATGCAATGGGTCAGTCTGCGAAACATTCACGACGGACCGACCACACCGCTTATCACGGCAGTATTGCATGTACACCATCGGCATATGCAACCGTTGTCCTTCTCCGGAAACCCGCACCGCGTATCCAGGGCGTGTCCATCGTTCCTACACCGGCTGGGACTGTGTTGAATGAAGCGGAATCCTTGCCTTCAGAATCCATACGTCACCATCGACCTTGGCATCCAGCGAACCACCGATTCCGGAAACGGCGCGTTCGTGCATGTTCAATCCTACCCTGCGTGAATGACGCTGCGGATGATCCGATACCGGGTTCGTCTCAGTGATATACACCATGGAGACATCCGATTCCATAGTGAAGGCGTATTCCATATCATCACGGCTTATGTGCTTGGCTATGTTCGAGAAAACCTCTTTGATGAGGGCTTTCAGCAGACGCCGGTTCTCATCATCCAAACGGTATTCCGCATCGAATTCTTCACAATAACATGTACCGGCAATGTCGTCGGCCGCAAGATCGTCGCGCAGCCGTCGGACAGTCGACAGTATGGACCCGGTATCTTCTCCGGCACGAACATCATCATTCTCATAATCGTTCTGCATATCATCCTGCAACATTCTGACGATGTCATGCGTGGCGGCGAATGCTTCATCGGCCTTCTGTGAAATGGTCTCCCAACGCGACGACGGTCCCGCTTCAGCCAATGAGGCGATATATGCAAGGTTGTTCGCTACGGTGTCGTGAAGATCAATGATTGCGCGCATAGTGCACTGGTGCTGATGCATTTTCTCCTTCATGATAAGCTCATCGAGTTCGATCTTCTTCCGTCGCTCGCTCTCCTTCTGGTTCATACGGCATAGCAGACCGGCCACCATGGAGAATGCAATCAACAGCGAGTAAGCGGCGAATACATCATCGTTGACCGAAGCGAACCGGAAATCCACACATAGCGCGCCGCCTATTACCACAGCCAACCATGTCGACGAATAAGCAAGTACACCGATCGATGACGTCATCCCCATAAGCATCAGATTCGATACCCCAAGACCACGCACATCCGCGTATACATTCAACAGAGCCACGCCTACAGCGGCGACCCTCGGTAGCCAAGGCACCGCACAACACAGCAGAACATACAGCAGAGCCACCAGCACATCGGCACTGGAATACGATGAATCGGCACGGGATAGAAGGCACTCACTCACATCGAACAATACCGATACTCCCATCAGAAGCGTCATATACGGGTGCCTCAGATGGAAAGAGTTCCGGATTCCCTCTGATAACGTCATAAACCGAAATCGAAACCGTCGCATACATGCACAATGCATCACCATTGCAGGAGCCTTCACATCATATTCTTTGATTGCAGCCACATCGCCACCAGATGAACACGATTCCGGGCCCCTGCCTTATCAAGAGCTCGCTGCAGATGCGTGTTGATGGTTGCCGGAGCTTTGCCGAGATATGCTGCGATCTCCAAGGATGTCAGTCCTTTTGCGCACAGCTCAACGATGGATCGTTCCGTCGGTGACAATGCATCGATACCCGTGGGCTTCTCCGCGGACACGTGGATATACGCTTGGGGAACAGTGAGAAACGATACGCCTGCAACCGCTTCCCCTACTTGACCTTGCCTCACCTGTATAACCGTGTCCACGATCTTGGCTGCAGGTCGTTTACCGACCAAAGCCTGCCCTCCGGCATGACGTACTGCCGCAGCATATCGTTCCGGCGGGAACGCCGTCATTGCTATGGCTGCAGTAGTACCGTCATATTGCCGGATCCGACGAATCACATCGATTCCGCTCATATCGCCCAACGATATATCGATCAACAGCACACGGGGCTTACCTGTTTCCCGGAACTTCGGCAATGATTCCTGTCCGGAGCAGGCGGTCCACATGATATCGACATCCGACAGATACCGGCTGAGGTAGTCGACCATAGCCGATACCGTCCAGCTGTCATTGTCGATGATCGCCAGTGAATTCGCGTTCATGCCATTCCCCCCTACGTAAACGTCGCCGCCACTATACCGCGCCAGTTGACTATCCGGAGAATGCCGTACGTGTTTTTTACTACAACCAGCCGAATGTCCAGTTGACTCCGCACCCGAACCAAAGCCATGTTCGGGTAGCAGCACGACGCGACGTTACATCCGTCTCTTCCCGTAGCGGAACCGGCATTGCGCGTTTGCTTCCCTGTTACGCTCAAGGTACCGATTCGCACGCAGGTGTGCGAATCCCGCAAGGAAACGGAGGCCATCTATGACCGACGAAACAGTATTCGACCAGTATCCTCTCGACCAGTGGAAGGATCCGGGGCATCGCATCATGGACCGCTTCTCCCTCAAGGGCAAGAAGGGTTTCGTGACCGGCGGCGCAGGCGGTCTGGGGCGGAACACGGCGGCCGCATGGGCCGAGGCGGGCGCCGACGTGGCCATCGTCGACCTGCCGTCCAGCAAGGAGCGTCTGGAGGCGTTGGCCGGCGAACTGTCCGAACGCTATGGTGTGAAGGTCGCGCCATTATACTGCGACGTATCCGACAAGGCGCAGGTGGACGCGTTGAAGGAGTCGCTCGTCGATGCGCTCGGCACCGTGGACATGGCGTTCATCAACGCCGGCGTCAACGTTCCCGGCGATGACGCCGACGAACCGTATGAGGTGTGGAAGAAGACGATCGACATCAACCTGACCGGCGCCTACATGACCGCGCAGATCGCGCAGCACATCATGCGCGGGCACGGCCACGGCGGCTCGCTGATCTTCACGTCGTCCCTGTCGGGCCATAACGCCAACTTCATCGGCGGCGGCCCCTCCCCCGTGGCCGCCTACGGTGCCACCAAGGCCGGCGTCTACGAGTACGCGCGCTATCTGGCCGCGGCGCTCGCCCCGTACGGCATCCGTGCCAACGCGGTTTCGCCGGGATACGTATGGTCCGGCATCTTCGACGGGCGCATCACCCCGGAGGGCCACGACCTGATGCTGGAGACCGTCCCGATGAAGCGGTTCGGCACCAACGAGGAGATCGCCTCCGCCGTGCTGTTCCTCGCTTCCGACGCATCCTCCTACATCACCGGCACCAACATCCAAATCGACGGCGGATACTCCGTGTACTGATCCGAACTGTCCGGTCCGATCCGGATAGATACGGCAAGGGCCGCACGGGAACACCCGTGCGGCCCTTCGTTATCGGCAAGCGCTATCGTCCGGGAATGCGTGTCCGGATATGAGGAATCCCCGGGAGCATCGCTCTACC
>Cebus_capucinus_imitator_PRJNA485217_SSR093__coassemble_416_pt1 | contig 18121 bp, 13 predicted proteins | sample Cebus_capucinus_imitator_PRJNA485217_SSR093__metabat2_high_PE_006 | metagenome-assembled genome bin Cebus_capucinus_imitator_PRJNA485217_SSR093
TCGTGCCGGAAGGCGTCGAAGGCGAGGTGCCGTACCGCGGACCGCTCAACGCCGTCCTCTACCAGATGATCGGCGGTCTGCACCAGTCGATGTTCTACATCGGTGCGCACAACATCGCCGAGATGAGCGAGAAGGGCCGCTTCATCCGCATCACGGACGCCGGCCTGCGCGAATCCCACCCGCACGACATCGTCATGACCGCCGAGGCGCCGAACTACACGAGCCGCTGACGCCGGCGGATCCGACGATTCCGCCGGTGTGCCGGTTCCGACCGGCTGACTGGCCGACGGACTGATCCGAGGAGGGCCCTTCCGACCGTGAACGCACGGCCGGAAGGGCCCTTTTCGTATGAGGCAGCTTCGGGAGGGCGTTGTCCGGTCGTGTATGGTGACGGTTCATCGAAACCGGAATGACCGACGCCGATACTGAGACCGGCGCCGAACGAACACCGAAGGAACACTGGACGGTCATCCCGAACCGGCCGCAACCGTCACGATGCCCATCCGGCATCCAATACGCGCGTCCCGATGTAGGCGGCGCGATGTAGGCTGAACTGTTCCGTCCGGCCGGGAACCCGGCCGGAACACCGCGCGACGGGCATCCGCGCGCACGCGGGAACACAGGAAACCGCAACGGGAAAGAGGCATACATGGCGGACGCGCACGACGGCGAAACCTACACGGCGGAAGAATCCCGCCTCATCTGGATCGACTGCGAAATGACCGGACTCGACATCTTCGGCGGCGACGAACTCGTCGAAGTGTCCGTCGTCCCCACCGACTTCGACCTCAACGTCCTCGACCAGGGCATCGACTACGTCATCAAACCCAGCGACACGGCCGTCGACCACATGAACGACTTCGTGCGCGGCATGCACACCCGCTCCGGACTCATCGACGAATGGGCGCACGGCCTGAGCCTGGCCGAAGCCGAACGCCGCATCATCGACTACGTCGAACGCTTCACCCCCCAAGGCGTACGCCCCCTGCTCGCCGGCAACACCATCGGCAGCGACAAGAAATTCCTCGACCACTACATGCCCGACCTCATGAGCCGCCTGCACTACCGCAGCATCGACGTCAGCACCCTCAAGGAGCTCGCCCGCCGCTGGTACCCGGCCGTCTACGAGCACCGCCCCGCCAAGGCCGGCGGCCACCGGGCGCTCGCCGACATCATCGAATCACTCGACGAACTGCGCTACTACCGTGAGGCGATCATGGTGGCCGCGCCCGGACCGTCCGCCGACGAGGCGACGGCGATCGCCGAGCGCATCGTCGCCACAAGCATCAACGCCGACTGACGTACCGGCCGGCGTGCCGGCCGACAGAACGACCGGCGCCGTCCCACGAAAGGACCATCATGACCGCATCCGACTGGACCGCCATCGACGGGCCGCAGGACATCCGCCTGATCGTCACCGACCTGGACGGCACGCTGCTCGACGAGCACGGCGATGTCCCCGACGGCTTCTGGACGACCCTCGCCCGCCTGCACGACCGCGGCGTGCGCTTCGTACCGGCATCGGGACGCCAGTATGCGACGCTGCGCGCGATGTTCGCCGATCACATCGGCTACGAGCTGTCGTACGTGGCGGAGAACGGCGGCGTCGTGGCCGCCGACGGTCGGATCGTCGACGTGAGCGGCGTGGACACGGCGATCACGCGCACTGTCATCGACCTGACCGACGCGGCGTGCGCGGCCGGCACGCACGACGTGGGCCTCGTCCTGTGCGGCCTGGCCAGCGCGTACGTGCAGCGGCGCGATAAGCCGTTCCTTGACGAATGCCGCAAGTACTACCATGCGCTGCGCGTCGTCGACGACCTGCACGACGTGATCGGTCTGGTCGAACACGGCGAGGAGACGATGATCAAACTCGCCGTCTTCGACTTCGGCGACGTCGAATCGACCGCCCGCGACGTGCTCGCCCCCGCGGCCGGCGGCTACGCGATGGTCGTTTCCGGCGCGCACTGGGTCGACGTGATGAACCCCGACACCGACAAGCGACGCGGCGTCGAAGCGCTGCAGCGGCACTTCGGCGTCACCCCGGAGCAGACCGCCGTATTCGGCGACTATCTCAACGATCTGGGCATGCTCGCCGCCGGCGCCTTCTCGTTCGCGATGGGCAACGCGCATCCCGACCTCAAATGGGCCGCCCGATACCTCGCGCCGACGAACGCCGACCACGGCGTGCTGCAGGTCATCGACCGCATCGTCGCGTAGCACGCCATCCGCCGAATCCGCCGAATCCGCCGAGCCTGACGAATTCCGACGCACCCGAAACCCGCCGAACGCAACCGAAGGAGCCGACCGATGCGACAGAGCGAAGCCCTCGCCATCCTGGAGTCGGGCGCGAACGTGTTCCTCACCGGCGCACCCGGCGCCGGCAAGACGTACGTGCTCAACCGCTTCATCGCTGCCGCACGCGCGGCCGGCGCGTCGGTGGCGGTCACCGCGTCCACCGGCATCGCCTCGACCCACATCAACGGGCAGACGATCCACTCGTGGAGCGGCGTCGGCGTGGCCACCGCGCTCACCGACGCCCTGTATCGGACGATCCGCTCGCGCCGGCGACGCAAGATCGAAGCGGCCGACATCCTCGTCATCGACGAGGTGTCGATGATGCACGCGTGGCTGTTCGACATGGTCGACGAGGTGTGCCGGCGACTGCGACGCGACCCGAGGCCGTTCGGCGGACTGCAGGTCGTCATGTCCGGCGACTTCTTCCAGCTGCCGCCGGTGAGCGTGTCGGGACGCAACCACGATTTGATCGCACCGCCACCCGAATACGTGCTCATGCGCGAACGCTACGCGCAGGCCGGCCTCGACCCGGAGGGGTTCGTCACCGAATCGCTTGTCTGGGACCGGCTGGCGCCGACCGTCTGCTACCTGACCGAACAGCACCGACAGGACGACGGACGGCTGCTCGGCGTACTCACCGACATCCGCGACGGCGCCGTCACCGACGCCGACCGCGACGCGCTCGTCACCCGACTGGGCGTCATGCCCTTGCCCGGCGAGGTCGCCACGCACCTGTTCCCCGTCAACCGACAGGCCGATTCGCTCAACGACCTGCGTCTGGCCGGCATCGACGACGACGAGCATGAGTTCTACGCCGAACAGTCCGGTCCGGCGAACCTCGTCGACCGGCTCAAAAGGAACATGCTCGCCCCCGAGCATCTCGTCCTCAAGACCGGCGCCGTGGTGATGGCCCTGCGCAACGACGCCGACCGGCAGTACGTCAACGGGTCGCTCGGTACGGTGCGCGGGTTCACCGCTGAATCCAAGGGCGGCTGGCCGATCGTCGAATTCGAGAACGGCAACATCGTCACGATGAAGCCGGCCGCATGGGAGATGATGGACGGCGAGACGGTGCTCGCGTCCGTCGGGCAGGTGCCGCTGCGCTGCGCGTGGGCGATCACGATCCACAAATCGCAGGGCATGACGCTGGAGCGCGCCGTCATGGACCTGCGACGCACGTTCGCGCCCGGCATGGGGTACGTGGCGCTGTCGCGCGTCGAGAACATGGACGGCCTGTTCCTGGGCGGCGTCAACGAACGCATGTTCCTCGTCTCGCCCGACGCGGTCCGTCTCGACGGCCGTCTGCGCGCCGATTCGCGCGCCGCCGCGCTCCGCCTAGACGAGGACGGCCCCGACGCGTTCGTCCCGCGCCCGTCCGTAGCCGGTTCCGCCGGTTCCGACGCCGGTTCCGGCGACACCGCGCCCGACTTCGCCCAAGACGAACTGTTCTGATGGTCCGCGGCTGGGCGACCAGTCGGGCCGGACCCGGCGGCGGACCTCGTCATCATCCCGGGACTGCGGTTTGTACGCGCCTGGACGACGTCGCCGCGTACAAACCGCAGCAATGACCGCCTGTAACGACGTTTTGTGTGCGTCGGGATGATGATGGCGCGTACAAACCGCAGAAACGTAGGGCTGAAACTGCGTGTCGTACGCGGCGGCCTTGCCGTGGCGCGTACAAACCGCAGACGGGATGATGTCGGCACGATGATGCCGGCATCATGTCGGCCGGGACGCGGCGGACGTGAGACGGGGAGCCGGCCGCGACGGTCCACGTCCCCTTGACTGAGTACCTTGGAACGCATGAGTTCCACAGCACTTCGTATGTCTACCATGTTCCTGCGCACCCTGCGCGAGGATCCCGCCGACGCGGACGTCGATTCCGCCAAGCTGCTGCAGCGCGCCGGATACGTGCGCAAGGCCGCCCCGGGCATCTGGACCTGGCTGCCGCTGGGTCTGAAGGTCCTCAACAAGATCGAGGCCGTGATCCGCGAGGAGATGAACGGCATCGGCGCCCAAGAGGTGCACTTCCCGGCCCTGCTGCCGCGCGAGCCGTACGAGGCGACGCACCGTTGGGAGGAGTACGGCGAGAACCTGTTCCGTCTCAAGGACCGCCACGACGCCGACTATCTGCTCGCCCCCACCCACGAGGAGATGTTCACCCTGCTGGTCAAGGACATGTATTCGTCCTACAAGGACCTGCCGGTCACCCTCTACCAGATCCAGACCAAGTACCGTGACGAGTTCCGCCCGCGCGCCGGCCTGATCCGCGGCCGCGAGTTCGTGATGAAGGACGCCTACTCGTTCACGCTCGACGAGGAGGGCATGCGCAAGGCCTACATGGACGAGCGCGGTGCCTACGAGCGCGTGTTCCAGCGTCTCGACCTGCCGTACGTGCCCGTGTTCGCGATGTCCGGCCCGATGGGCGGCTCCGCTTCGGAGGAGTTCCTCGCACCGATGCCGATCGGCGAGGACACGTTCGCGCTCGCCCCGTCCGGCAAGGCGTGGAACGTGGAGGCGCTGACCACGCCGGCCGTGCCCGAGGTCGACTGCTCGGCCACGCCGGCCGCATCCAAGCGTCCGACGCCGGATGCGAAGACCATCGAGAAGATGGTCGCGTGCGCCGACGCGATGTATCCGCGTGAGGACGGCCGCGGCTGGGCTGCGACCGACATCCTCAAGAACGTGGCCATCGTGGTCAAGCACACCGAGGACGAGGAGCATCCGCAGGGCTGGCGCGAGGTCGTCGTCATCGGCGTGCCGGGCGACCGTCAGGTCGACATGAAGCGTCTCGAAGCGCAGTTCGCGCCGTTCGAGATCGAGGAGGCCGGTGAGGAGGACCTGAAGAAGCATCCCGAACTGGTGCCCGGCTACATCGGCCCGATGGTGCTCGGCCCGCAGGGCAAGGCCGCCGGCGTCGACGAGCCGGTGCGCTATCTGATCGACGCGCATATCGCCCGCGGCTCCGCATGGTTCACCGGCGCCGACGAGCATGAGGTCGACTACTACGATCTGGTGTACGGTCGTGACTTCGAGGCCGACGGCACCGTCGAGGCCGTCGAGGTGCGTCACGGCGACATGAGCCCGGATGGTTCCGGACCGCTCAGCTTCGAGCGTGGCGTGGAGATCGGCCAGGTGTTCCAGCTGGGCCTCAAGTACTCCAAGGCGCTCGACCTGAAGGTCCTCGACCAGAACGGCAAGACCGTGCCGGTGTGGATGGGCTGCTACGGCATCGGCGTGAGCCGTGTGCTCGCCTGCATCGCCGAGATCCACCACGACGACAAGGGTCTGGCATGGCCGTCGATCATCGCCCCCGCGCAGGTGCACGTCGTCGCCACCGGCAAGGACGAGGCCGCGTTCGACGCCGCCGAGCAACTGGTCGCCGAACTGGAGGAGCGTGGCGTCGAGGTCATCTACGACGACCGTCGCAAGGTGTCGCCGGGCGTCAAGTTCAAGGACGCCGAGCTGATCGGCGTGCCGCTGATCGCCGTCGTCGGCCGCGACACGGTCAACAACGGCACGATCGAGGTGCGCGACCGCAACGGCGAGCATTCGGTCGCCGTCCCGGTCGCCGACGCCGCCGCCGAGATCGCCGACCGCCTGTGACCCGCTGATTCCGCCGGCGACCGGCGACCGATGGCCGTCGTGACGATGGCCGCCGGCCGCGGTTGACCGGTCCTGCGTGTCCGGCCGACGCATCATGCCGCTGACGTGGAAGCCCCGCCTGTCCTGTGGGACGGCGGGGCTTCGTCGTATCCGCGGCCGGCGGCGGGCGGATGCGTCATCGGGGCGGGCTATCGGGGCGTCGAGGCGTTCGGCGTCGTCGGATGCCTCGCGGATTCGGGCGGGATGCCGTGGGCTGGCACGATTGTGGATGGCGTGTTGTGGATAACCCGGGGTCGTGTGGACAAATCGGCGGGTTGTCCACCGCGGGTTATCCACAACACGCCGACGCCCTTCGATTGCGTCCACAATGGCCGAAACGTCCCCGTCGGACGCGGCCGGTCGGGCATAGTGGAGCACACCGCGCGGATCACGGTGCTGGTTGACGGTCGTGCCCTGTCTCTCACACCTCACCTCCATTCCGGGGCCATCAGGTCCCAGCATCGTGGTTCGTGCAGTCCACTTCGGAAAGGAGCCGTCATGGCACTGCAGCAGAACACCATCACCCTCACCGGCCGTCTCGGCGCCGACCCGCAGCCGTTCGGCCCCTCCCAGCCGCCCACGATGTGTTCGTTCCGGCTGGCCGTATCGCGCGGCTACTATGATGACGCGCGCCAATGGCGTACGCTGCCGACCACGTGGGTGACGGTCAAGGCGTACCGGGCGCTGGCCCATAACGTGCTCACCTGCCTACGCAAGGGCACGCCGGTGATCGTGGTCGGCACGCTCGGTATGGACGAATGGTCCGACGCGAACGGCAAACGTCAGACGAGCCTGTTCGTCAACGCCGGCACCATCGGCCATGATCTGAACTACGGCACCACCTACCTGTCGCAGCCGCGGCGCGACCAGCCCGCCGTCAACGGGCAGCCCGCCGACGGTGCGGGCGGCGGCAATGCGGTCGGGGGCAATGCGGTCGGGGGAGCGGCCGCCGCCGGACCGAACTTCGGCGCGAACGGGGCCGGTCCGCATGCCGGTCCGAACGGCGGTGCGGCCGGCGGCGTGGGCGGCTACGCGGATCCCTTCGCGCAAACCCCGCAGTCGGTCTTCGCGCCTGGTCGCCCGTCTCAGGGCGACAGTTCGGTCGCTCCGGTGACCATCGACGTTCCCGATGATGCCGCCGACCCGTTCGCGGTCGCCGCGGCCGGTGCCGCCGAAGCCGACACGGTGATGTCGTCCGTCACGCCGTCCGCCGCATCCGCCGCATCGCCTGCCGCGGCCGTCTCGCCCGTCGCGTCAGGCACGCCATCCGGTTCGGCCGCGTCGACCATGTCCGTGGCTCCGTCGGACGACGTTCCGCCGCCGGACGCTCCGCCCGCCGACTTCGACGACCCCGCCTTCTGACGGTGTACATGCCGGAGATAAGCAACGGCTCATGAAGACGTGGATGTCGTCATGAGCCGTTGACTACATGTCTGAGTGTCTGGGAGGCGGGTTGGGGTGCCGCCCAGACACTCGGCCGGAGCGGACCGGGATCACCAGATGGAGACGCGCGCCTCGGGAGCGAGCCACATTGCGTCGGATTCGGTCACGTCGAACGCCTGGTAGAACAGGTCGACGTTGCGTGCGATGCCGTTGGTGCGGCATTCGGCGGGGGAGTGCGGGTCGATCTGCAGGTACTGTTCGGCCAGTTCGTCGCGGTTCTTACCGCGCCAGATCGATGCGTAGCTGAGGAAGAAGCGCTGCAGGCCGGTGAAGCCGTCCATGTCCGGAGCGGTGGCCAGCGACGCTTCGATCGCCTCGGCGGAGCCGTCGGACTGGCGACCGGCGGCCTTGTCGAGGGCGAACGCGTACGCCTTGAGCGCGATGGTCACGCCGCCCAGATCGCCGATGTTCTCGCCGATGGTGAGCGCGCCGTTGACGTGCGGGGCGCGGCCCGGCTCGTCGGCGTACTTCTCGGCCAGCTGCACCGGCACGAACTCGTCGTACTGGGCGATGAGGGCCTTGGTGCGCTGCTCGAAGTTCGCCTTGTCCTCGGCGGTCCACCAGTCGTTGAGTACGCCGTCGCCGTCGTACTGGGCGCCCTGATCGTCGAAGCCGTGGCCGATCTCGTGGCCGATGACCGCGCCGATGCCGCCGTAGTTGGCCGCATCCTCCGCCTCCGGGTTGAAGAACGGGGGCTGCAGGATCGCGGCCGGGAACACGATCACGTTCATGCTCGGCTCATAGTAGGCGTTGACGGTCTGCGGGTTCATGAGCCATTCGCCGCGGTCGACCGGCTTGCCGGCCTTGGCGAGCTGGTAGCCCGACTCGTACAGCGATGCGGCGGCCATGTTGGCGACGAGGCCGGCGTCCTCGCGCACATCGAGCGCCGTGTAGTCGCGCCAATGCTCGGTGTAGCCGATCATCGGAGTGAACTTGGAGAGCTTCTCGAGCGCCTTGTCGCGGGTTTCGGCGCCCAGCCAGTCGCTGTGGGCGATCGAGACGCGGTACGCGTCGATCAGGTTGGCGACGAGCTGCTCCATGCGCTGCTTGGAGCGTTCGGGGAAGTGACGGCGCACGTACTCGCGGCCCACCTCCTCGCCGCTGACGCCGTTGACGAGCGCCACGGCGCGCTTCCAACGGTCGCGCTGCTTGGTGGTGCCGGAGAGCACCTTGCCGTAGAAGTCGAAGTTCGCCTCGTCGAAGTCGCGGCTGAGCATCGACGCGGAGCCGACGATCAGGTGCACGCGCGCCCACAGCTTGAGGTCGTCGAGGTCGGCGGCGGCCCAGAACGCGTCGAGTCCGGTCAGGAAGTCCGGCTCGTGCACGATCGTGTGGGCGAGCGCCGCGGCCATGTCGACCGGCTGTGCGGCGGCCGCTTCGGTCGCGTCGTACGCGGCCTGCCAAGCCTGTGCCCAGGCGGCGATGTCGAGGTTGGCGAGCTTTTCGGTCAGCTGGCTGAAGTCGGTGGGGTTGTAGGTCTTCTGCGAGTCGCGGGTGGCGACGACGTCCCAATGGTGGGCGGCGATGCGGGTTTCGACGTCGAGGAGGCGGGCGGCGTCCTGGGCGGCGGTCTGTTCGTCGCCGTAGCCGGCGTTGGCGAGCTGGCGGGCGACCATCGTGACGTATGCGTCGCGGATGGGCGCGTAGTTGTCGTCGCGGTAGTACGCTTCGTCGGGCAGGCCGAGGCCGGCCTGTTCGATGTGCACGACGTTGGTGTCGGGGTCCTTGGGGTCGCCGTAGATGCCGATGCCGAACAGGTCGGGGCCGCCGGTGGGGTTGAGCGAGCCGAGGACGCGGATGAGGGCGGTCTTGTCGGCGGCGGCGTCGATCCGGTCGAGCGCGGGGCGGATCGGGTCGATGCCGGCGGCTTCGATGGCGTCGACGTCGAGGAAGGAGCGGTACAGGGCGCGCGACTTGGCGGCGGGGCAGTCGTCGTCTTCGAGGATGTCGCGGATCTGGCTTTCGGCGTCTTCGGCGAGCTTGTCGAAGGAGCCGTAGCGGGAGCGGTCGTCGGGCAGGCGGTAGGTGTCGATCCACGGGCCGTTGACGTAGCGGAAGAGGTCGTCGCCGGGCTTGGTCACGGCGGAGAAGGAGGCCGGGTCGAGGCCTGAAATCAGTGGTTTGGTCATGGTCTCAGCCTAACCGCGCGAAATGACAAACGCCCGCATGGCGTCGATGTCGATTCGTCGGCCGGTGCGTGCTGTGGCGTCGGCGGCCGCGATGGGAATCGATGTGATGCGGGCGTTCGGATGCGTCATCCGATGGGCTGGTCTACTTGGCGTTGCGGCGTGGTTTGCCGAAGGTGAAGGCGCGCACGATCGCGGAGACGCCCATCACGATGAGCGCGCATCCGGCGAAGCCGATGAGGAAGACCGTCGAGGAGACGGGGGAGAACAGCAGCACGATGCCGGCGATGATGGAGACGGCCGCGTAGGCCATCGCCCATCCGGAGCGCTTGAGCCGCCATGATTCGGCGAGGGCCACCGCGCCTTCGAGGATCCATCCGAAGCCGACGGTGAGCGTGGCGAACACGGCGATCGTAGTGCCGGACAGGACGGCGTTCTTGAGCATGGCGACGCCGCCGATGGCCAGGAGCGCGCCGACGAGCACGTCGAGGACGCGCCATCCGCCGGGCAGTCCGATGGTGACGAGCGCGCTGACGATGCGGATCGCGCCGGAGACGATGAAGTACAGGCCGAGGGTGACGGCGAACACGGTGAGTGTGTTCGTGGGCCAGATGAGCAGGGCCGCGCCGAGCAGGACGGCGGCGACGCCGATCACGCCGTACAGGCTGCGGATCGTGCTTTTGGCCTTGTCGGGCAGGATCTCCTCGATGAGGCGGAACGGGCTGTCGGTGCGCGGCGTGCCGTTGTCGGGGCCGAATCCGGGCATACCTTGGTTCGGCTGGTATCCGTTCTGCTGGTATCCGCCGCCGTACGGTGCGCCCGCGTACGGATTGCCGCCGTACGGATTGTTGTTGGGCTGGTAGGCGTACGGCTGGCCGTATTGCGGTTGCCCGTCGCCGGCGTACGGTCCGCCCGGCTGGCCGCCGGTCGGTCCGTTCGCGCCGGCGTTCGCATCCGGTGCGCCGCCGTATGGATAGTAGGCGCCGGACGGCTGTCCCTGCGGCGCGTATGCCCCGTATTCCGGTGCTCCGTTCTCGCCGCCGGTTCCGTTGCCGTTGCCTGTACCGTTCGCATCGTGCCGATCGTCCATGTCCACTCCTTGCCGATGGCGGCCGCCGTGTCGGCGACGCCGTATGATGACCACCCTTATGTTAGACACATTGCCTAAATTCTCGCCTTCGGCATAACCGGGCAAAATGTCGCATTCCGTCGCCGACCGTCGTGCGTCCGACGGCCGGTCCGTCGTGCGCTCGACCCGGTCCGCGCCGGCCCGTAGGCGGGTACGGCCCGGCGAGTACGCTGGGACGCATGATCGAACTGAAGACCCCTCGCGAAATCGAACAGATGCGGCCCGCCGGACGATTCGTCGCCGGCATCCTCAAGGAACTCAAGGAAACCACCAAGGTCGGCACCAACCTGCTGGAGATCGACGAATTCGTCCACAGGAGGATCGTCGACCGCAAGGGCGCCGAATCCTGCTACGTCGACTACGCGCCCGACTTCGGCACCGGCCCGTTCGCCCACTACATCTGCACGTCCGTCAACGACGCCGTCCTGCACGGCGTGCCCTACGACTACGCGCTCAAGGACGGCGACCTCGTCAGCCTCGACCTCGCCATCAGCGTCAACGGCTGGGTCGCCGACTCCGCCATCAGCTTCGTCGTCGGCCAGAAGCAGGATCCCGAGGACCTGCGCATCATCAAGTGCACCGAGGAGGCGCTCGCCGCCGCCATCGACGCGGCGCGTCCGGGCAACCGGCTGGGCGACGTCTCCGCCGTCATCGGCGACGTGGCCCGCTCCTACGGCTACCCGATCAACCTCGAGTTCGGCGGCCACGGCGTCGGCCACATCATGCACGGCGACCCGCACGTGCCCAACGACGGCCGCGCCCACCACGGCTACCGTCTGCGCTCCGGCCTCGTGATCGCCATCGAACCGTGGTTCCTCAAGACCACCGACGAGATCTATCAGGATCCCAAGGACGGCTGGACGCTGCGTTCCGAGGACGGATCGCGCGGCGCCCACAGCGAGCACACCATCGCGATCACCGACGACGGTCCGATCATCCTCACCGATCGCACCAATCTGTGATTCGCAACGGCCGGTGAGCCGCGCCGAACAGCGACCATCGGCGAGCCACGATCCGGACGGCCGACGGGACGCAAGTCCCCGCCGGCCGTCCGCATATGCGGCCGCCCCGTCGTGAGACGCGCACCCCACCGCGCAACACGCGTGCCCTATAGTGAGCGATATTCCCGAACCCGACCGATGGGAGCACGCATGGCAACCGCACGACTGAACGTCGACGACAACGACTACACCCTGCCCGTCCTCGAAGCCAGCGCCGGCCCCGACGGCATCGTCGTGTCGAAGCTGCGCAACGACGGCTGGGTCACGCTCGACCCCGGATTCCTCACCACCGCGCAATGCGAGTCGAAGATCACGTACATCGACGGCCACAATTCGATCCTGCGCTACCGCGGCTACCCGATCGAGCAGTTGTGCGAGGAATCCGACTTCCTCGAAGTCGCCTGGCTGCTGCGCCATGGCGACCTGCCCTCCCGCGACGAATACGAACGCTTCGTCGCCGACATCAACCATCGCACGATGGTCGGCGAGGACTTCCGCACGTTCATGGGATCGTTCCCACGCACCGCGCATCCAATGAGCGTGCTCGCGTCCGCGATCAACGCGCTCGCCACGTTCCACCCCGACACGACCGACATCACCGACCCGGCGCAGCTCGACGAATCCGCCGCGATCATCATGGCCAAGGCGCGCACGATCGTGTCGTACATCTTCCGGCGCCGCCGCGACGAGCCGATGCTGTACCCCGACTACGCGCGCGGCTACGTCGACGACTTCCTGCGCATGTGCTTCGCCGTGCCGTACGAGCCGTTCGAATCGGACCCGCTGGTCGTGCACGCGCTCGGCCGGCTGCTCATCATCCACGCCGACCACGAGCAGAACTGCTCCACGTCGGTGGTGCGCATCGCCGGCAGTGCGCACGCCAACCTGTACTCCGCCGTCGCCGCCGGCGTCAACGCGCTGTCGGGACCGCTGCACGGCGGCGCCAATGAGGCGGTGCTGCGCCAGCTGGAGGCGATCCGCGACTCCGGCAAGAGCGTACGCGCCTTCGTCGAGGACGCCAAACGCGACGGCCAGCGCATCTCCGGCCTCGGCCATCGCGTGTACAAGTCGTACGATCCACGCGCCGCTATCGCCAAGGACCATCTGGAGCGGATCATGGCGCAGGAAGGCACGCTGCACCTGCCGGCCGACGAGCGCGCCCTGTTCGACGTGGCCACCGAACTCGAGTCGATCGCGCTGAACGACGAATACTTCGTGGAGCGCCACCTGTATCCGAACGTCGACTTCTACACCGGCCTGATCTACCGGGCGATCGGCTTCGACCCGGCCATGTTCACCACACTGTTCGCGCTCGGCCGCATCCCCGGCTGGATCGCCCAATACCGCGAGATGCTCGCCGACCCGAATACGAAGATCGGACGCCCCCGTCAGGTCTACACCGGCGAGACGCTGCGCGACTACATCCCCCTCGACCGTCGCTGACGAGTGCGTGGCATTGACCCGCCACGGACCTTCACAATGGACGCGCGATCGATCGGTCCGCGTGTCGGTTGTGAAGTTCCGGGCATCCGAAACCTCACAGCGGGCATGCACGTATCCCGATTGCGTGCCGAATGCGCAGATTAAGATGCCGATGCGCGGTGGTAAGGTCCGTATTCCGGGCGTGTACGCCTGTTCCGTTGCGGTCTCAGTACGATGATGTCAAGGTACGGCGGGCGGTCCGCCGTGCGTGACGGATCGGGAGACGGCTATGTACACGTCATTGGATAGGTTCCGCATCAAGCCCGGCAGCGAGGAACTGGCTCGCGAATGGTTCCGATACCTGGATGAACATAAGGACGAGGCGAACGCGACGATGCCGGCGGAAGGCGCGCACATCGAATCCTGGTTCCTCAACGAGGAGCCGAACGGCCTGTACGGTTACGTCTACGTGATCTACGATGACCTTGACCAGGCGGTCGAGACGTTCAAGCAGAGCGACGATCCGCTCGACGTCAAGCACAACGAGTACATGCGTGCCTGCATCGACTACTCCGACTACACCGAGATCCTGCCGTCCGTCGCCCTCGGCGACTACACGGTGTTCTCCCGTCCCTGACGGATTCCATCGTGCGTCGGCTGGTAACGGCTAATATCGAACATATGCATCGTCCATCGTTCATCGGTGCTCGTCATTTACACAAAAGCGGTAATAGGCCAGTTGCGACTCCTGTTCCATCGTTCTATCGTTGACGTCGTGTTCAATGAGGAGAATTGCTTCTGTAGATGAGGTAATTTTCAATAGTGATGAGGAGAGTGTTTATGGTTCGGGCCAAATCTGCTCTGCTGACTGGATTGATTGCGGTGGCGATTGCTTTGGGGTGTACTATTCAGAGCGCTGATGCTGGGGAAATTCATGACGGAAACCTGCTGGCAATGTGGAGTTATACGTATACGGTTTCGTCGGCAAGTGCATATAGTGCCAAATCTACGCATTTTTGCTATGCACAACAGGATGGCATTCGTCGTGGATTTAATTCTGCTCCTGGGTATGGGTGCGAATACACGTTGTACGGCAGTGCGTCGAATCACAATGATGGAGCGCTTGCCGGGTATGGGACCAATAAAGTTCGTATTCCATGACGTGAAACATGACATTGAAGTCATTGTTTATCAGTTGCGAAAGTGATGCTGTCTAACAACGACATATCGCAGCGGGAGTAGGGGGTTCCAGATGAAACAGGTATTGTGCGGGGTTATGGTCGCGGCGATGTGTCTGATGATATCCTCATGCGGATCGGCTGGAAACAGCAACGCTTCGGACCCCGGCGGCACCGATGGTGGTGGAGTGCAGACGCGCCTTGCGTCGTCTATGGCGGAGTATTTCGATCAGGTATTGAATCAGGCAGGGAAGGACTCCCAGGTGTCTGAATCCCAGTTGTCTATTCTGTCTGATGCACGTGACCATTCGGAGTTGACGCAATCAGCGTATGAGAGCGCATGGGCCAATTACAAGCAATGCATGGTCGATAAGGGGCAGCCAGAACCGGTGCTTGACAAGTATTCGGATGGTCTGTACGCTCAGGCGTCCATAACGGGATCCGACGAGAAGATGGATGCCTTCTCGGATGCCTCGTCGCAATGTGAAGCCTCCGAAGTGACGTACGTCGATCAACTGTATAGGGTTCAGGAAGACAATCCGGAATTGTATGCGGACACCACTGAGGCGATTGTGGATTGCCTTCACCGTAAGAATCTGGTACCCGACGGCTATACCGCGAAGGATTTCACACGGGAGAGCGGCACAGGAGATAAATCCGCCTTCTCTTTCGATCCCATGTCGTCGGAAAGCCAATCGTGCTTCATTGCCAACAATTACGGGTATTTCGACGTGACTGATATGTCGGCGTATCGGATGCAGGATCTCGGCTGGTAGGTATGGGGAGAGCGGATTGCGCTTGGTGATGTTGTCGCTTGTTGAAGTTTCATGGTACTGAAACATCTAATTTGTTTCGTGATCTGCTGTTCATGAGACAAAGCGGTCATCTTGCAATGGGAAGAGAAAGTATGTGTGAGGTGTCTGATTATGACATCACTGTCGGCTTGATAGATGATGATAGTTTAGCGTTGCAGACTTTGGAAAAAATCATTCCTCGGCTGTTGCGCGGTGCGAGGGTGCTATGGGCGACGACGGATGGGGTTCAGGGAGTCTCGCTCTGTGCTGATAGAACGAGCTGTCCGGATCTTGTACTTGTGGACATGTCGATGGAAATCATGTCGGGACCGATTGTCTGTCAAAAGATTAGGCGGCTCAGCAGTACGGTCAAGTTGCTGGCGATGACTGCATTCAGTATTGCGGTATATGCCGATGAAGTTGCGGAATCTGGGGCTCAGGGTATCGTTAGCAAAAATGATCGGAAAGATTTACAGAGTGGGCTCCAAGCGGTGGCGCGCGGGTTCACATATGGTGACGAACGATACAGATTTGAATCCGTAAAAGTATCGCATGCGCGTATTGCAGGCCACTCGAATGGTTTTCATGAGGTGCTTACGCTGAGAGAATTCCAAGTTATGGATTTGCTTTCTGAAGGACTTGATGATAGAGATATCGCATCTCGGCTAGGTATAGCTCCGGCGACTGTTCGCAAATTCGTTCAGACAGCTATGCGTAAACTTGGTGCAGAGAATCGTGTTCAGGCGGTGATAAAGTGGAACGGATTTCGCTGAATCGTCTTGTGTGAATGAATGTATTATGAGCAGGTCTTTCTTGCGCATATCGCGGATGATGATTTGCCACGGAATGCGGGAATCGGCGATTCTGCGATTGCGTGACAGGCATTCCGCGGCGTCCGATGGCGGCGTGATTGAAGAAACGTTGCAATTCCAATGATTGCGAGATGGCGTGGTTTGTCAGGGAATGCGGGAACTGCTGATTCCGGTATTCCGTGGCGGGGAATCGTCGTACGGAATCGCGGATCCCCTATCCGCGGGTCTGCGTGGCAGGCGATTCGTCATGGAATCGTCGATTCCCGTGTATGAGGTCTTGCGTGATGCGGGATTCACCGCGGAACGCTCGATGCATGTCGATCACACGCTGATGTGCGGCTGCCGGGGTCGGGGAATGCGAAAGCCGGATGCTCAGGAAGCCGAGCATCCGGCCTTCGCGATCGATGTGGAAACCCCGCGAGGCGCGATCAGTTGTGCTTGTGGAGCTGCTCGTTGAGCTCGATGCCGGTGGCGCGGTGGCGAGCCTCGATGCGGCCGGTCAGCGAATTGCGGATGAACAGGACGTTGTTCCTGCCCGACAGGTCCTTGCCCTTGACGACGTCGAGCGGCTCGCCCGCGGCGGCCTTCTCCTTGTCCCAGAGGGTGATCTTGGTGCCGGCGGTGATGTACAGGCCCGCCTCGACGGTGCAGTCGTCTCCCAGCGAGATGCCGATGCCCGCGTTGGCGCCCAGCAGCGAGCGCTCGCCGATGGTGACGCGGTGCTTGCCGCCGCCAGACAGGGTGCCCATGATCGACGCGCCGCCGCCGATGTCGGAGCCGTTGCCCACGACGACGCCCTGCGAGATGCGGCCCTCGACCATCGACGTGCCGAGCGTGCCGGCGTTGAAGTTGACGAAGCCGGCGTGCATGACGGTGGTGCCCCCGGACAGGTAGGCGCCCAGACGCACGCGGCTCGTGTCGGCGACGCGCACGCCGGACGGCGTCACGTAGTCGAGCATGTCCGGGAACTTGTCGAGGCCGCTGACATGCACGCCCGCGTGCGGCAGGCCCGGCATCATGCGATTGGCGGCGGCTTCGACGTCGATCCTGCGCAGTGCGAAGTCGGCGACGGCGAACGGGCCGTAGTTGGTCCACACGACGGTGTTGAGCTTGGCGAAGATGCCGTCGAGGTTGAGGGTGTTGGGCCGGGCCATGCGCATGGACATGAGGTGCAGGCGCAGGTAGGCGTCGGCGGCGTCCTCGATCGGCTCGTCGAGTTTGCTGACGGTGAACACGGGGATGCGGCGCACGCCGCGCGCGTCCGGTTCGGCCGTGGCCATGTCGCCGAAGCCGTGGTTGGGACGCGACGTCTCGTCCGGGGCGTCGCCGAGGGCGAGCGTGGGATACCAGACGTCGAGCGTGGATCCGGCCGCGTCGATGGACGCCAGACCCCAGCCCCATGCGGTGCGCGATTCGGTCATGTGTGTCTCCTAACTACTGAAGGGGTGCTCCCCAGCATAGTCGTTGCCCGGAGCGTAAATCCGCGCCGTTGCGTATGATGGCCGCCTATGGGCGACTATCGGATGGCACGCGAACGGCATGATCGCCGCCGCCGCATGATGATGCGGGCGGTGTGCGCGGTCGTGGCCGCCGTGGGGCTGCCGTCCTTGGTCGCGCCCGCGATCTACGCGGGTCTTTGACCCCGTCGCCGCCCGCGTATGCCCGACGGGGGATGTGCGCGGGACCGCCGCCGCGGCGCACGCGCGTACGCATCGCGCGTACGCGACGCGCATGTGCATCGAGTATGTGATGATAGGTGGCGGAACGAATGCAGACGAATCGGTTCTCAATCCGGAAATGTATGGTGGTTAACGATGGCAGAATTTGATTATTCCCAGGCGATCGCCGACGCGCGCGCCAAGTACGGTTCCATCGCCAAGGCGTTGGACATGGATCGGCTCAAGGCTGAAATCGAGCAGCTGGAGCAGCAGGCGGCCGAGCCGGGTCTGTGGGACGATCCGGAGAACGCGCAGAAGGTCACGAGCAAGCTCTCCGGCGCCCAGGCGCAGATGCGTCGTCTCAACTCGGCCTCCCAGCGCATCGACGACGTGGAGACGCTCGTCGAACTGGGCCGCGAAACGGGCGACGACGATTCGCTGGGCGAGGCGCAGGCCGAGCTGGCGAGCATCCAGCAGGATCTTGACGCGATGGAGATCCAGACGCTGCTCGACGGCGAATACGACGAACGTTCCGCGGTCGTGACGGTGCGTGCCGGCGCCGGCGGCGTCGACGCGGCCGACTTCGCGCAGATGCTGCTGCGCATGTACGTGCGC
>Cebus_capucinus_imitator_PRJNA485217_SSR093__coassemble_419_pt1 | contig 17942 bp, 12 predicted proteins | sample Cebus_capucinus_imitator_PRJNA485217_SSR093__metabat2_high_PE_006 | metagenome-assembled genome bin Cebus_capucinus_imitator_PRJNA485217_SSR093
GAGCCGGCGGCGACGACCGGGTTCTCGTGGCGCAGGGCGATGAGCCGCTTGTAGAACGAGTACACGGAGTCGGGGTCGTCGAATTCGCCGGCGGCGTTGATGGACGCGCAGTTGGGGTTGACGGCGATCCACGGTTCGGTGGCGGCGTTGGGGGCGGTGAAGCCGGCGTACGTGGACGCATCCCATTGCATCGGGGTGCGGGAGTTGTCACGGCCGACCTTGGCGATGGCGGCCATCATGGATTCGGCGGACTGGACCTTGGCTTCCTCGACGCGCTGGCGGTACGCGTTGATGGATTCGAGGTCGCGGTACTGGTCGAGCGACGTGAAGTGCGCGTTGGTCATGCCGAGCTCTTCGCCCTGGTAGACGTACGGGGTGCCGCGGTGCATGTGCAGGAGCAGGCCGAACGCCTTGGCGGAGCGCACGCGAGCCTCCTCGGTGGTGTCGTCGCCCCAGCGGGACACGACGCGCGGCTGGTCATGGTTGCAGAAGAACAGGCTGGCCCAACCGGCGTCCTTGACAGCGGCCTGCTGGTCGCCGAGCTTCTCGCGCAGCCAGGCGGGGCGGAATTCGCCCAGCTCCCACTTGGTGAGGCCTTCGCCCTCGCCCATATGGTCGAACAGGAACAGCATGTCGAGCTCCTTGTTCGCCGGGTCGGTGATGTGCTCGTTGCGTAGCGGCGTGATGCCGGGCGCTTCGCCCACGTTCATGTAGCCGTCGCGCTTCTCGAACACTTCGCGGCGCATTTCGGCGAGGAACTCGTCGACGCGCGGACCGTCGGAGCACCACGGGAACGGCGACGAGTAGCCTTCCGGTCCGACCGGGTAGTCGTCGATCTCACTACCGGGCTCACCGGGCAGGCGGCCGGCCGGGTCGATCGTCTTGGAGATCTGGGTGATGACGTCCATGCGGAAGCCGTCGATGCCGCGATCCATCCACCAGTTCATCATGTCGTACACGGCGCGGCGCACGGCCGGGTTCTCCCAGTTGAGGTCGGGCTGCTTCTTCGAATACTGGTGCAGGAAGTATTCGCCGCGCTCCGGGCAGTATTCCCAAGCGGAGCCGCCGAAGTAGGAGCCCCACTCGTTCGGCTCGGCGCCCGGCGTGCCCGGCTCGTGGCCCGGACGGGCGGGACGCCACCAGTACCAGTCGGCGTGCTCGTCATCCTTGTTCTTGGATGCTTCGAACCAGGCGTGCTCGTCGGACGTGTGGTTGACGACGAGGTCCATGACGATCTTCAGACCGCGCTGATGCGCTTCGGCGAGCAGTTCGTCCATGTCCTCCAGCGTGCCGAACAGCGGGTCGATGTCCTGATAGTCGGCGATGTCGTAGCCGTTGTCGTCCTGCGGGGACTTGTACACCGGGCTGAGCCACAGCACGTCGACGCCCAGGTCGGCCAGGTAGTCGAGACGGGACGTGATGCCCTTGAGGTCGCCGATGCCGTCGCCGTTCGTATCCTGGAACGAGCGCGGGTAGATCTGATAGACGACGGCGTTCGCCCACCACGGGTTTGGGGTGGCGCCGTTGGTGCGCACGGAATCCGGCAGGGTGGGACGGTTGAAATCGGTCATCATTGCTCCTTTGCTGGTGAATGTCCGTATGCCTGCTGCCTCAGCATACGGAGCGGAGGATTAGTTTCCCATTCGGGACCATCATGGGAGTGGCGGCAAGAAATAGGGCGATGCGCGCGTACGCGACGTTCGTATCGCCGCCGGTCCGTCATGTGCGCGGCTGGCGCAACCGATGCGGATCATCCGGCTCGACCAGCGTGCGCACATGCACAATACGGATGTCGCCGTAACCCAACGTATACGACAAGCACTCACCGGCGTGCAGAATGCGCTCGCCGGCGGATACGTCGGCGAGCGAGCCTGCATGACCGGCGTCCGTCAGATCGGCGACCATCACCGTTTCGCCAAGGCCGGCGGCGACCGTCGCCGACTGGAGTCGGTCGGCGGCGAGGCCGACGAACATGACGACACGGTCGTCACCGAAATATGCCTCGACACCCAGCGCACAGTCGGACGATGCCGGATCCTCCAGCAATGAATCGACAATCGGACGGGCGGGCAGATCCGGGCGAGGCAGACGACCCCCGGTGGGCGGCGTATCAGCAGTTGTGTCGGACGGGGCGTCGGCGGTACCGATGCGGTCGGCGAGACGCGCACCCAACGCGAATAGTTCGCGCAGTACGGCCGCGTCGGTCCGACCGACCGCATCGGAACAGTACACTGGACCACCGCTGAGCAGACGCATCAACGCATGCGCGCGGGCATGCGGATGGTCGGTCCAGAACATATCCCAATCACAGTGGTACAGGCAGCCCATCAGCAACGAACAGTAGGCGTTCTGCATGAGATGCTCGTCCAGCGACGACAGATCATGCGGCAGATAATCGTCGCTGGAACGCGTAATCGGCGATGACGGACGATGCCAGAAATCCTCCGGAGCCATGCCCATGCAGTTGATCAGAGCACCCGCGAACCGGCGGTCCGCCACCGCGTCCAACGCGGCGTGACGGCCGCACGACGATTCGCCAAAACTCTCCACGCCATGCGTCATCACCGCCGTGGAACTCTGCGAATCGACCTTCACGAACCCGACGCCGGCTTCGACCAGACACGCATCCCACGCATCCCAGAAACGGGCGGCCTGCGTCTCACTGGCGGACGGAATCAGACAACCATTCGACGTGCGCGTCAGATCGTCCACATGAGCCGTAGCGAGCGCGCAATCCTCGTCCACACCGTTCCAATAGCCTTGGAACGCCTGCCATACGCCCACACTGCGCACACCATAGCGCGATTTGAGCAGGTCGACCGTATGCGACAGGCCCTGCGGGAAACGCTCCGTATCGGCGTCGAAGCTTCGCAGCGTCTCGCGCCCACGGTCCGTATCCGACCAACCGTCGTCGATCAGCACCCACGACACCGGCACACGTTTGGCCCGGAACTCCTCCATCTTCTCGACGATCGCACGCTCACTCACATCACGTCCGAGCGAATCCCACGTACACCAGCCAAGACCGGCGAGCGCCGCCGGGAACGGACGCTGCGTGCGGGTGAGGATGCCGTTGCGGCGGGCGGCAGCGTCGACGGCCGCGTCGACGGCCGCATACGGGTCGTCGGCGACCGCCATGTACAGGACGGTGTCGCGCAGGGACGTGCGGCCGACACGGTTCGTCGACACGGTCAGACGGATGGCGGCCGTCGCCGAAACCGGACCGTCGGCAGGATGGCCGGCAAGGCCGTCGGATTGGCAGCCGGTCCGATCGTCGGGGATGCCGGCGATGTCGGCGCGGGCGTCGTCGGCGCTGACGGCGAGCAGGACCGCCCACCGCCGTCCGGAAGCGTCCGGGCGATCGCCGTCGGAGCCATCGCCGTCGGTACGGTAGAGGACCATCTGAGTGCGGGCGGGGATGCCGGCTGGCGAGTCGGCCCACAGTGGACGCATCCACCACTCCTTGTGCTGGTAGAGGCACAGCAGCCTCCCGCCGGGCTTGGGCGCGGGGATAGTCAGGTCGATGCTCAGACCACGTTCCGGATCGTACGTCTCCTGCTCCTGGAAGCGGGCGGCACGGCCGGCTGGCTGAGGCAGCGTCGCGTCGACGTCGACGCGACGAACGTCGACGCGAGAGTCTGCAGAACCGGACGTGGCCGTGTCGGCGGAGTCATCGCATATCGCGACGACGGATGCCGGCAGGCGGCGCTCGTCTGCGGCGGGGCCGCCGTAGGGGGCGAGTGCGGTGCGCACGTGGGCGGTAGCGGCGAGGACGGTGACAGCTGATGGTGCAGAGACGGTCATGTCGGTTCCTTCAGAGGTCGATGGCGGGGTGGCGGGATCGCGGAGATGCAGCGGATGGCGTCCTCCGCTCGTCATCGACCGGAGGACGCCATCGGATCGTCGCGGCGTGCGCCGGTCAGCGCAGCCAGAGCGTGCAGGCCGGCGGGATCGCGGCGACGGTCGTATCCGGCTCGATCGTACCGTCGGACGATGCCAGCACCTGCATCTCCTGCGGCAGCGGCAGCGTCTCGTCGTCGGAATAGTTGGCGACGACGGTCATACCGGACGGCAGTCTCCATGCGAGCAGCGGCGCGGCGTAGGCGTCGCCGTCGAGCCAGTCGAAGGAGAAGTCGGAGCCGTTGGCCACCAGGTCGCGGCGCAGCGCGACGGCATGACGGTACATCGACAGTGTCGACGTGGCGTCGCCGTCCTGGATGTCGGCCGCATAGCCGGCGAACCAGTCCGGCTGCGGCAGCCATGCCTTGCCGGTGTCGTTGAAGCCGAACGCGGGGCCTTCCGACGTCCACGGCAACGGCACGCGGCAGCCGTCACGACCTTTGAAGTAGTGGCCGGAGCGTTCCCAGTTCGGGTCCTGGATCTGGTCCTCGGTCAGGTCGAAGTCCTCCGGCAGGCCGAGCTCCTCGCCCTGGTAGACGAACGCGGTGCCGGGCAGACCGAGCATGACGAGCGCGGCGGCGCGGGCGTGGCGGGCGGCCAGGCGCGGATCGACCGGCGGTTCGGTGCCGTTCGATGTGACCCATGTCTCGATGGTCGCGCCGCTGGGCAGGCCGAGGCGGGATGCGATGCGCGGCACGTCGTGGTTGCCCAGCACCCAGGTGGGCGCGGTGCCGGCGTCGAGTGCGAAACGATGCGTGCGTTCGATGGTCTCGCGGTATTCGTCGCGGTTCCACGCCGCCTTGGACATGGAGAAGTCGAACACGGCGCCCAGCTCGTCCGGCTGCGCGTACTGGAAGATGCGCGAGGTGAACGGCATCCACGATTCGCCGATCGCGTACTTGGCCGGCGTGTAACGGTTGAACAGTTCGCGCCACTCGCGATAGATGTCGTGCACGGCGTCGCGGTCCCATAGCGGGTCGGAGCCGTCGGCCGCCTCGGGTGCCATGAACGTCGGGTCGATGCGGTCGCGCAGCGGTTCGCGCAGGTCCTTGGCCAGACCGTGCGAGACGTCGATGCGGAAGCCGTCGACGCCCTTGTCGCACCAGAAGGCGAGCACGTCGAGGAACTCCTCGTGCACGTCGCGGTTATCCCAGTTGAGGTCGGGCTGTTCACTGGCGAACAGGTGCAGGTAGTACCAGCCGTCGCCGCACGGCTCCCATGCGGAGCCGCCGAAGTTACTCAGCCAGTTGGTGGGCGGCAGTTCGCCGTGTTCGCCCTTGCCGCGACGGAACACGTAGCGTTTGGCGGCCTCGGATTCGGGGCCGGCCGCCATCGCCTCGCGGAACCAAGGGTGCTGGTCTGACGTGTGGTTGGGCACGATGTCGATGATCACGCCGATGCCCAGCCCGTGGGCGCGCGCGACCAGCTCGTCGAACTGCTCCATCGTGCCGATGCGCGGGTCGATCGCGCGATAGTCGGCCACGTCGTAGCCGCCGTCGGCGAGCGGCGACGGGTAGAACGGCGACAGCCACACCGCGTCGACGCCCAGCGTCCTGAGATAGTCGAGACGTTCGATGACGCCGCCCAGGTCGCCGTCGCCGTCGCCGTTGAGGTCGCGGAACGAGCGCGGGTAGATCTGATAGATGACGGCGTCACGCCACCAGTCGGCGGACTTGATCAGGTCGGTCATGGGGAATCCTTTTCCATGGAAATGGTCGTTCTGATGATCGGGAAATGCGATCGGGGCGGTCCACCGTCATCCGGCGGACCGCCCCGATCGGACGGCCATCCCCCGATGGGGGCGGCCCGCCGGACGTCAGCCCTTGACGGAGCCGGCGAGCATGGCGCGGATGAAGTAGCGCTGCAGGAAGATGAACAGGATCATCGTCGGCGCCATGATGAGCAGCGCGCCCGCGTTGAGCAGCACCACGTCGGTCTGGTACTGGCCGACGAAGGCCTGCAGGGCGCCTGCCATCGTGCGCTTGTTCGGGTCGCTTTCCAGCACCACGGCCAGCAGGAACTGGTTCCAGGTGGCCAGGAAGGTCAGGATGCCGAGCGAGGAGATCGCCGGCAGCGCCAGCGGCAGCTGGATCGACAGGAAGGTGCGGAGGTGGCCGGCACCGTCGATGGAGGCGGCTTCCATCAGATCGCGCGGCATCTGCTCGAAGCAGGAGCGCATCCACACGATGCCGAACGGGATGTTCAGGCCGATGAGCGGCAGGATGAGCGCCAGACGGGTGTTGAGCAGGCCCATGTCGCTGATCTCGTAGTACAGCGGGGTGACCAGCGTCTCGAACGGGATGGTCAGGCCGATGAGGAACAGCGTGTAGATCAGGCCCTTGCACGGGACGCGCAGCTGGGCGAATGCGTAGCCGCCGAGCGAGCAGAACAGCACGACGCACGGCACGACGACGATCACCAGGATGATGCTGTTGACCAGCAGCGGGGTGATATTCGCCATGTTCCATGCGGCGATGAAGTTCTCCCAATGCGGGTGGGCGGTGAACTGGATGCCTTCGGGCATCGAGCCCTGCGGCTGGAGGGCCGCGGACAGCATGCTGAGGAACGGCAGCACGCAGAAGAGGACTGTGAGGGCCAGCATCGCGGTGCCGGCGATGCGCACGGTGTTCGACTGCTTCATGACGATCAGTTCTCCTTGCCGTTGACCAGACGCTGCAGCGGGCCGACCACGAGCAGCACGAGGATCATCAGGGTGACGGCCAGCGCGGAGGCGAGGCCGACGCTCTGCTGAGTGAACGCGAGACGGTAGACCTGGACGCCGGGCACCATCGTGGAGGTGCCGGGGCCGCCCTGCGTGGACATGTACACCACGTCGAAGCTGGCCAGGGCCGCGATGATGGTCATCGTCAGGCAGACGCCGATCTGACCGCGCAGGCCGGGCAGCGTGATGTGGAAGAGCTGACGCCACCAGCCGGCGCCGTCGAGGCTGGCCGCCTCGTACAGGGACTGGTCGATGCCGCCGATGCCGGACAGCAGCAGCACGACGCAGAAGCCGAGCTGGAGCCAGAAGCCGATCACGCCGACCGCATTCAGCGAGGTGGACTGGTCGCCGAGCCACACATGGGCGAAGTCTCCCAGACCGACGGCACGCAGCAACTGGTTGGCGGTGCCCTTGTCGGCGAGCATCCACGTCCAGGCTACGCCGGCGGCGGCACCCGGGATGACGCGGGGCAGGAACAGGCAGACCTGGGCGAAGCCACGGCCGACCTTGGACTGCATGTCCTTGATGAGCACGGCGATGATCAGGCCGAGCACGATCGGAATGATCGAGAAGAAGATGATCAGGTAGAACGAATGCAGGATCGACCCGTACAGGTCCGGGTCGGTGAACACGGTCAGGTAGTTCTGGATGCCGATGAACGTGCTGGCGTCGATGCCGTTCCATTCGTAGAACGAGTACCAGATCGTCTGAATGATCGGCCATAGTTCGAAGGCGATGTAGAACAGCAGTGCCGGAGCGAGGAAGAGGAGGCTGACCACGGCGAGGGACGAGCCGCGCTTCGGCTTACGTTCCTTGGCTGGCGTGCGGGAATCCATGTTTGTCACCACGCTTTGCAGATTGGTTGTGGGATGGGAATCATTGGGCGGCTTCGCTGCCGCGGAAGGCTACGGACATGACGGAGGGCGGCCATGGCGGTCGCCGTAGGCCGCCCTCCTTGATGTCTGCGGTACTTGCGAACGGCCCTCGTTGATGGTCGACCGTTCACAGGTGCCGGGAGTCGTTACTTGACTTCCTTCTCGTACTGGGCCTGGATGGAGTCGACGAACTCCTCCGGGCTCATCGTGCCGTCGATCAGCGACTGGAAGCCGGGGACGATCGCGCTGGCCTGGATGCCGGCGGTGGCGTTGTTGATGTAGTCGGTGGTGTTGCCGGAGGCGACGAGGCCTTCGTAGGCGGTCAGGACCTGGCCCAGCAGCTGGTTGTCGGTGGACGGGGCGTCGCCCTCGCCGATCGGCGGGTAGCCGTTGTCGACGGCAATCTGGCGGGCCTCATCGGACTGCAGGAAGTCGAGGAACGCGGCGGCGGCGTTCTTGTTCTTCGCGTTGGCCGGGATGCCGAAGGCTGTCACGGCGTTGGCGGCGGCGGAACCGGAGTCGCCCTCGTTCTCGCCCGGGAATGCGATCCAGCCGGAGTCGTCGCCCAGAGCGTCATTGATGGAGCCGGTGTACCAGCTGCCGGCCGGGAAGAACAGGGCCTCGCCGTTGCAGAAGCGGCTCAGGGCGGTGGAGCCGTCAAGCGCCAGCGCATCGGAGGAGAAGTAGCCGGCGTCCTGCCAGGACTTGATCTTCTCGGCGGCCTTCACGGCGCCGTCGGTCTTGAAGGTGGCGCCGTCTTTCTGGACGATCCAGTCCATGACGGTGTCGCGGCCCTCGTAGTTGGTGAGCAGCGCCTGGTAGATGTAGGAGGTGCCGCCTTCCTTCGCAGGCATCATCATGGCCAGCTTGCCGGCCTTGGTGGCCTTCTCCATGTCAGCCTCGAGTTCGGCGATGGTGGCCGGGGCTTCGGTGATGCCGAGTTCCTTGGCGAGCTTCTTGTTCCAGAACAGGCCGGTCATGGAGACGCCGTCCGGGACGGCGTACAGGCTGCCGGAGCCGATCTTGCCGTTGGAGTCGACGCGATAGACCTCGGTCTGCGCGTCCGGGAGCTCCCAGCCATAGGCCTCGGCGTACTCGTCGAGGTTGACGACGTGGCTGCCTCGCACAGCGGAGTTGATGTCGGTGATACGGGCGATATCCGGGGTATCGGCCGCGGAGATGATGCGGGGACCGTTCTGCTGGGACGTGTTGTCCGGATCGTAGGTGGCAGTGACGGTGATATTCGGGTACTTCTCCTGGAAGGCGGCGATCAGCTGATCGTCAAAGGTCTTCAGGCCGGCGCCATCCCACAGCTTGAGCTCGTACTTGGTGTCGCCCAGATCGGTGCTCACGACCTCGGTCTCGGTGTTGGCGTTCTTGTTGGCGTTGGACGAGCCCGGGCCGCAGGCGGCGACGGACGCGAGGCACGCGACGGACAACGTGCCTGCGACGATGGACTTCAGGACGTTCTTGAACCTCATCGATGTTCCTTTCTTCTTCCTCCGGGATGCATCCCGCTTGTCTTCGTTGACTTATCTCCACGCCGCTTTGCTAAGCGCTTATGCATGAAGATACCGCGTATCGAACCGGTTTGTCAAATCGTCGGCCCCATCCTGCGTCAGCGTGTCGAACGGGTTTAAGTGGTGAAAAACAACGATTACCCACCCATTAATCAGCCGGAGGAAATCATGCCGGCACATTAAGTCATCTCAACGCTTAGGCAAAACGACCACAATCAACATATAATCGGAGTGCAACATCGCAACCAACGAGCAGGGGGAAGGGATGGGACAGGCGACCATCGACGACGTGGCCAAGGCGGCCGGCGTCTCTACGTTCACGGTGTCGCGCGCACTGCGGGGCAAGGAACATGTCGCCGCAGCCACCAGACAGAAGGTGCTGCGCGCCGCCAAGGAACTCAACTACACCGCGTCCAAAGCCGCGTCGTCGCTCGCCAGCGGACGCACCAACCGCATCGCCGTGCTCGCCCGCGAACGCATCGCCGGCTGGTTCATGGGCGATCTGTTCGATGGCCTGTACGACGAGCTCAGCCACGCCCAATACGATATGACCGTCTACCGGGCCGGAAGCGAGGAGGAACGCACCGAGTTCTTCACCCGCCTGCCTGCCGATCGCAACGCAGACGCGCTTATCGTGTGCGGTTTCTCCGCGACCGACGAGGAGGCACGCTCGCTCGCCGGCATGAACATGCCAATCGTGTCCGTCAACTCGCCATACACCAGCTACTGTCAGGCGTCCGTCGCCATCGACGACGAGGCGGCCGAGGCGATGGCCGTACGCTACCTCGCCGCGCTCGGCCACCGGCGTTTCTGCTATATCGGCCGATACGATCCGCTCGTCGGCACCGAATGGGGCTTCGACGCGCGCGCACGCGGATATAAGGACGAAATCGCATCGCTCGGGCTCGACGATTGCGGCATCCATTTCATTGACGGCGACGACCCACGTTCCGCCAAGCAGGTCATCGCCACGATGCTCACCGCCCCGCAGCGTCCGACCGCCATCTGCGTCTGGTCCGACTACTACGCGCTGCGCGTCGTACACGAACTACAGTCCGCCGGAATCCGCATCCCGCAGGACGTGTCCGTGTTCGGCTTCGACGGATCGGACGTGGCGACGATCATCGGACTGAGCACCATGGTCCCCACCTCGCCGCGCGAGATAGGCCACATCGCCGCGCGCAAGACACTCGATCTGATTGCCGGCAAGACACTGGACGAACCGCATACGACCGTACCGGTCGCCGTCGAGCCCGGTCGCACCAGCGCACCGTTGCGACCGTAGAGGACGGCCGCGTCCATATACAAGGGCCGGGGTCGGCGGGGAGTCATCCCCGCCGACCCCGGCCGGATCGATGTCATGCGGCGGGCGGCAAGCCCAGCGGGCTTTCCTTTACGTCGCCGCCGCGCCGCCGCACCACCGCTACTTGACCGCGCCGCGCATCACGCCGCCGATCACCCACTTCTGGGCGAAGACGTAGACGATGAGCACGGGGGCCATGGCCATCAGGTAGCTGGAGAAGGCCATCGGATAGTTCGACGTGAACTGGCTCTGGAACACGTACTGGGCCAGCGGGATCGTCTGGTTCGACTGGTCGGTGAGCGTGATGAGCGGCAGCAGGAAGTCGTTCCACGCCCACAGGGCCGTCAGGATCGCGATGGTCGCGTTGATCGGGCCCATCAGCGGGAAGATGATCGTCCAGAAGATGCGCCACGTGCCGGCGCCGTCGATGCGCGCCGCCTCTTCGAGCGACACCGGGATCGAGCGGATGAAGCCGATCGCGATGAACAGGTTCGTGCCCAGGCCCAGGATCGTGTACAGCACGATCAGACCGACCTGGTTGTCCAGATGCAGCGTGCCCATCTCCTTGGCGATCGGCAGCATGATCACCGTGAACGGGACGAACATCATCGCCAGGAAGAAGTAGTACAGGAAGCGGAAGAACCGCTTGTCCATGTTGCGGGCCACCGCGTACGCGACGAACGTGTTCGTCAGCAGCGTCAGCACGATCGCGGCCACGGTGATGATCGCCGAGTTGAGCGCCGCCTTCGGATAGTTGACCTTGTTCCACGCGTCGACGAAATTACCCCACTGCCATGTGGTCGGCAGGGCGAATCCGCCGGCTTCGGCGGGCGTCTTCAATGCGGTGACGATCGTGAAGTACAGGGGGATGAGCACCGTCAGCGACAGCACCGCCACGACGGCGGTCAGCCACCAGTTGACGGTATGGTCCTTGCGGATTTTTCCGGACGCGGCCGAATCGAGCGGCCGGGAATCAGTGGTATGCGACATGATCAGACCTTTTCCTTATCGCCGAAGAACTTGAGCTGGACGAACGCGAGAACCGCGAGGACGATGAAGAACGTGACCGCGTTGGCCATCTGGTACGAGTATTCGCCGTTGCCCAGGCCGTTCTTGAAGATCAGGTAGGAGACGGTCTCCGTCTTGGAGTCGGGGCCGCCGCCGGTGAGCGCGACGATCTGGTCGAACGCGCCCAGCGAGTTCTTCAGGCTGAGCACCATGTTGATCGTGAAGAACGGGCCGATCAGCGGGAACGTGATTTGCCAGAAGTTCTGCCACGCGTTCACACCGTCGATCGCGGCCGCCTCATACACCTCCGTGTCGATGGTCTGCAGGCCGGCCAGATACAGCAGCGTCGAATACGCGGTGCCCTGCCAGACCGACAGGAACACGATCGGGATCCACGCCAGGTCGGGGTTGGAGATCAGCGACGTCGACAGCCAGTCGATGCCCAGCGCCTGGCCGAGCGCCGGCAGCGGCGTCATGAAGATGTACTTGAACACGTAGCCGATGACCAGCACCGACAGGGTGTACGGGATGAAGAAGATCGCACGGAACCCGTTCTTGAACGCGATACGCGAGTTGAGCAGCACCGCCAGCACCATGCCGAGCATGTTCGTGCCGATGGTGATGAGCACCGCGATGAAGATCGTGAACAGGTAGGCGTGGCCCACGCGCGAATCCTGGAACATCGCGATGTAGTTCTTCAACCCGATGAAATCCCACGAGCCGTAGCCCTGCGAGTTGGTCAGCGAGTAGAACGCGCCCTGCAGGAACGGCCAGTACAGGAACACGCATACGAGGATCGCGGCGGGCACGGTCATCCAGTAGAACGCCGGATCGACCTTGCGCGACGAGTAGCGGGACGCCTTCCGCTTGGAGGACCGGCCGCGGCCGGCATCGTTGGCGTTTGTCATGATTGCCTCCCTCACTTCCGGAAGTTCCTGGCTTCGATCTTGTCGTATTCGGTCTGCATGCTGTCGAGGAAGCGGCCGGTGTCGCCGCTGGTGATCAGCGTCTGCAGGAAGCCGGCGATGTTGATGCTCGACGGCACGTAATGGTCGCAGAAGTCGGTCAGACGGCCGGCCTGATAGAAGTCGAGCACGCCTTCGAGCGCATCGTCGCCCACGTACGTCTCCTTGTACGGGGAGAACGCGGACTGGGCCTGCGAATAGTCCTCGACATTCTCGTCGCTCATCAGGAAGTCGACGAACTCGCGTGCCTCGTCATAATGCTTCGTATGCGCGCCGATGGTGAGCATCACGTCGTCGCCGGCAGTCAGCAGCTGCTCGTCGGCGTCGTCGGTCGCCGGCATCTGCGCGAACCGCAGCGCGATGTCCTCGTCGATGAGCCGCACCTGCGGGATCGCGTACGTGCCCAGCGGCAGGATCGCGGCCTTGCCGGCGGCGAAGTCCTGCGTCGCCTGCTGGTAGGTGACGGCCGGGTTCGCCTGCACGTAGTTCTGGTAGATCTCGACCAGCTGGTCGCTGACCGTCGTCCACAGGTCGGCGAACGTCTTGGAGCCGTCCTTGAGCGACGCGTACTCGCTTTCCGGCACGAGCGTCGAGTTGAGCGACGACAGCGGCGCCTGCAGCGTCCACGGGTCGGCGGTCGACGCCTCGACCGGGGTGATGCCCTTGTCCTTGAAGCGCTGCAGCAGCGCGATGAACTCGCTCCATGTGGTCGGCGGGTTGTACGGGTCCTCGCCGGCCGCCTCCCACACGTCCACGTTGATGATGTAGCCGGACGCGTTGCCCGCGTACGGGATCGCGTACAGGCGCTTCTTCGCCGGATCGGTGGTCTGCACCAGGCTCTTGGCGATGCTCACCATGCCCGGGTTGAGCTCGTCGACGATCGGATCGTCGGTGAAGTCGTGGAACACGCCCGCCTCGGCCAGCAGGCCGAACGTGATCGCACCGTTGACGGTGATGACGTCAGGTTCGCGGTTCTTCACCAGACGCGTGCGCAGATCGGTGTCGGCGTCGGACGAGTTGTTGACGTTCACCTTGATGTTCGGATGGGTCTTCTCGAATTCGCGGGCCTTGGCGGTGAACCAGGCCGCGGCCTCGGATTTGTACTGGAAGAAATCCAGCGTGACCGTGCCGGCCGTGTCGGCGCCGCAGCCGGCCAGCCCCAGCCCGACGGCCAACGCGCAGCACGCGGCCGAGGCACGGACCAGCAGCGAGCGCATCCGGCGCTCATGCGGGCGACGCGCGCGACGTCCTTCGACGGGGGAATCGCACTTCATTCGTTGACTCCTTAATCTCATGGTCCACGGCTTCGGCGCCACGGACGCGTTCTCGACGATAGGTCCGGACGCTTTTCATTCCAAGCCACGCGCGTCCACCCGACCGCGGCACGAAAAACCGGAGTATTTTTATGCACAGGGCAACAAAAAACGGACATCGACGCCCCACGGACCCGGCGGCTCCGCGCTCCACGCGACGGACGGCCCCACGATGGATGAACGGACTACGACGGATACACGGATACGAGGTGAGGCATGGCCATGGAATTCCCGCAATGGTTCACGGGATCGGAATACATGCATCGGGTCGCGCAGGCGATCGCCAAGCACGGGCCGATCGCGCGCACCACGCTCGCGCAGCTGCTCGGCCTGTCGCAGGGCGCGCTCTCGCGCATCACCGCCGACCTGATCTATGCGGGCGTCATCGAGGAGCTGCCCGCCGACGCCGTCATCCGCGGACCATTGCCGCCGCGGCTCGCCTCCCGGGAGACGGGCGATCGGCGCGGCCGGCCGCAGACCGCACTGCGGTTGTGCGCCGACGCGCGCACGTTCATCGGCATCAAGGCGCACGGCGGATCGGCGATCGCGGCCGTCGTCAACGCGCACGGCGAGGTCGTATCCGACCGTCATGAGGCGACGTTCCCCGACCGTACGCCGCAGCAGGTCACCGCGACCGTCGCGCGGCTCGTCGACGAATGCCAGCGCGACCTCGCGTCGGGGCCGCTGCCGCCGCCCACCGCGGTCGGCATCGCCATCGGCGGCCATGTCGAGCATGATGCCGTCGTCACGTTCGCGCCGTTCCTACGCTGGGATGAACCCGTCCATCTGAGCGAACTCGTACAGGAGGCGACTGGACTGCCGTGCGGCGTGTACAACGACATCGATTCGCTGCTCGTCGACGCCAGCTGGTTCGGGCCAGGCGTCGGATTGGAGGCGTTCGCGGTGCTCACCATCGGCGTGGGCGTCGGCTATTCGCTCGCCGTGCGCGGCGAGCCGGTCAACTATCCGGACAAGAGCTACGGACTGCTCGGCCACGTGCTCATCGACCCGGAGGGGCCGCGCTGCACCGCCGGCCACACCGGCTGCGCGCAGTGCCTGACCGACGATTCGATCGCCGACCAGTATTCGCGCATGGTCGGCCGCCCCTGCACGTTCGACGATTTCGTCGCCGACGCGCGCGCCGGCGTACCGCAGGCGTCGCGGCTGACCGACCTCACCTGCTTCCGGCTCGGCACGCTGATCGCCACGGTCGCCAACATCGCGATGCCGACGACCGTGATGGTCGCCGGCGAATCCGCGTTCCTCGCCAGGATGAGCATCGACTCGATCCGCGACGGCATCAACCGCTACCGGCACAGCCAGGCCGCGCCGGTGCACTTCACCGTCGCCGACCACGACTGGCAGCTGTGGGCCAAGGCCGCCGCGTCGCGCGTCATCGCCCGCTACATCGGCTGACCGGAGGCGTACCGCCGCCGTCGGCCGTCGTCACACGCGATCGACGGCGATGAGGACCGCCTGCGCCGGATGCAGGGCCGGCGGGCGCACGCCGTAGGCGGCGAGCGCCGCACCCGGCAGGACGACGCCGTCGGCGGTCCACCAGCCGAGCTCGGACTGGCCGGATGCGATGTCGGACGGCAGGTCGACGCACATCGGCAGCGGGCGCACCCGGTATGTGGCCGACGGGTCGAGGCCGGGCAGACGGACCGGGGCCGCCGGGTAGGTGGCGGACGTGGTCAGCTGGGTGAACCGGTAGACGGCAGTGGCGCCGTCGGCGGCGACCATGCCGTCGAGTCGGACGGCGGGGTCGGCGGCGTCGCCGTGCACGCAGGCCGCGTCGGCGAACATCTCGCGATGCGTCTTGAACGCAGCGGTCCACTCGGCGAGCTTGGCGAGCGCGTCGGCCGGCTCCTTGAGCAGGTTCCATTCGATGCCCATGTGGCCGAAGAACGCCATCGCCATGCGCATCTCCTGGCTGGTGGCCCGGTGGGTGGCGTGCGCGGGGCTGGCGCCCACATGCTCGCCCATCATGAACGGCGGGACGAGCAGCGACGTGTAGCGCTGGATGTCGGCGCGTTCGACCGGGTCGACGCAGTCGGACACCCAGATGCGGTCGGCGACTTCGAGGATGCCCAGGTCGACGCGGCCGCCGCCCGACGAGCAGCTTTCGATCTCCAGTCCCGGGTGGGCGGTCTTGAGGTCGGTGAAGATGCGGTACACGGCGAGCGTCTGCGCGTGCACGGCGGGTCGGCCGGAGCGCGGCGAGACGGCTTCGGTGACGAGCTTGTTGTGGTCCCACTTGATGTAGTCGATGCCCAGGTCGCCGACGAGCCGGTCCATGGCACTGTAGACGTGGTCGTAGGCGTCGGGGTTGGTCAGGTCGACGACCTGCTGGGTGCGGCCCTGCATCGGCAGGCGGGTCGCGGTGGGCTTGAGCACCCAGTCGGGGTGGGCGCGGAACGTGTCGGAGTCGGGGTTGATCATCTCCGGCTCGAACCACAGGCCGAACTCCATGCCTTTGCCGTGCACGTAGTCGGCGAGCGCCTTGAGGCTCTTGTCGCCGTCGGGCCACACGTCCTGGGAGATCCACCAGTCGCCGAGGCCGGACGTGTCGTCGCGGCGCGAGCCGAACCATCCGTCGTCGACGACGAAGCGTTCGACGCCGGCGTCGGCGGCCTTGTCGGCGAGCGCGGTGAGTGTGTCGTAGTCGTGGTCGAAGTAGACGGCCTCCCACGTGTTGAGGATCAGCGGACGCGGCTTGGCGACGAGCTCGGGGTGCACGTCGCGCAGGTGGCCGTGGAATCGTGCGGCGACCTCGTTGAGGCCGGTGCCGTACGCGCCGTACACCCACGGGGTGGTGTAGTCGTCGCCGTCGGCGAGTTCGATCTCGCCGCCCATGAGGATCTCGCCGCCGCCGAGGAGGCCCTGCGTGTACGGGAGGCGTTCGGCGGACAGGACGCTGTTGCCGCTCCAGCCGACGTGCACGGCGTACACGTCGCCGTGGGTGAAGCCGAAGCCGGGTTCACCGGCGGACAGCAGCAGCGACGCGTCGAAGTCGGGGCGGCCGGTCATGGAGAGTTTTTCGAAGCGGCCGATGGTCAGCGGCTGGCGCTGCGGGTTGCGTTCGCGCAGGTGGTGACCGGTGGTGGTGAGGATCTCGACGCAGTCGGCGGGGATGGGGAAGCCGAGTTCGATGCGGCCGATCTCCAGCGCGCCGGCTTGCGGCGCAAGGTTGCGGACGGTGAGTCGCTGGCGGAGGAGGCCGGATGCGGTCAGTTCGCCGCGCCACGTGATGCCGACGCCCTGTTCGGCGTCCTCGGCGGTGACGATGAGCTCGGATGCGTCCGTCGTGCCGTCGCCGCCGTCGCCGACCGTCGTTTCGATGACGGTGAACCGGCACATCAGGTCGATGCCGTTGCGACGGACCTCGAATCGGGGGGCACCGATCCATGATTCGGCCTGCGTGGGCACGATGCTCGGCCATGCCGTGCAGTCGAGCGCGCCGGAGACGCGCTGGGGGCGCAGTGCATCGTACAGGCCGATCGCGGCGGACGGGTCGGCGAGCGGGCGCCCCCAGTGGACCAGTCGGGGCAGGTCGTCGCCGGGGAACACAAGCGCGAACGCGACGCCCGCAGCGGGCTGTTCGGCGTACGCGCAGGTGAGCGCGGTGCCGTATGCGGAGGTGCCGGAGAAGAGTTCGATGCGCGTCATTGCACGTCCTTTGCTGTCGTTGCTGATCGGATATGGGTTCTGGCGGTTCCGATCGTACGACGACGCGGTTTCCTTGCCATCATGCGGAGTGTTCGCGCGGGCTGGAAAGAAAATCATGCGGCGGGCGGACGTCAGCGGCGGGCGGCGAAGAAATCGGTCAGGACGCGCGCACAATCGGCCTCGCGCACCCCGCCGAACACCTCCGGCACGTGACCGACGTGCGGGTCGCGCGGGATATCCCACACGGAACCGCACGCGCCCAGCTTCGCATCCCACGCGCCGAACACGATACGGCCGACATGCGTCTGCACGCACGCGCCCGCGCACATCGGGCACGGCTCCAACGTGACCACGAGCGTGCAATCGGCCAGATTCCAGCCATCCATACGATCGGCGGCCTGCCGCATCGCCAGCACCTCCGCGTGCGCCAGCGGATCGGCGTGCGTCTCGCGACGATTGCGCCCCTCGCCCACGATGAGGCCGTGCGCGTCGACCACCACCGCGCCGACCGGCACCTCGCCGTCGGCCGCCGCCTCACCGGCCAGATCCAGCGCACGCGACATCGCCCGGCCGATCGCATCATCCATCATGTCGATCCTCATGCGGCCCAGTGTATCCCGCGCCCAGCGTGACCGGAGTACCAGAACGGACGGAACCCTCGGACCGA
>Cebus_capucinus_imitator_PRJNA485217_SSR093__coassemble_422_pt1 | contig 17805 bp, 5 predicted proteins | sample Cebus_capucinus_imitator_PRJNA485217_SSR093__metabat2_high_PE_006 | metagenome-assembled genome bin Cebus_capucinus_imitator_PRJNA485217_SSR093
GAACGGGACCGCCGGTCAGCCGTGCTGGAACGGGACCGCCGGTCAGGGCGATGGAATCAGGGCCGTCGGCTCGAATCGGCCGGAATGGAGCCGACAGTCAGGTCAGGCGGATCGGCACGACGGTGCCGGTCCGGACTAACGGGCGTGCCCGCCGGCAGTCGAATCGCCCACAGGGACGGCGGAGCGATCATCATCCACGTTCATGCGCCCGATGTCACCGGCGCGCGACTCGCGCCAGAACGTGAGGCACACGAACCCGAACACGAACGCGACAGGCAGCATATGGCGTTCGAAATTGTTCGCCGGCGCGGTGATCATCACGCCCATGAACAGCAGCAGCGGGAAATGCGTGGCGAGCGTGCGCCAACGTCGCAACGCCACCTCGACGCCGCCGATAAGCAGCGTCAACGTCACATACAGGTTGCCGTGCGTCACCCAGCCGAGCATGGGAATCGCACCCCACGCCTTGGCGAAACCGGCGACCAGGTCACGCCAATCATGGTTGTAGTCCTTGATCCATGTGCTGGTCTTCTGCACGTAGTCGCTGTTCACGTAGTAGTCCATCGACACGTACGGCAGGTCGGTCGGGTTGAAATAGCCGAAGCATTCGGTCAGCAGCGCGTCGACGGCGACGGTCGGATTCGCCTTGACGATCTCCAGCCACGCCTCGTTGAACGCCGCCATGTCGGCTTCGGTGACGGTACGCCACTTATAGCTCACCTTCTTCGACTGGATGCCGGACGATTTGACCGGGTCGGCGTCCTGCCGGAAGTACGCGTCGGCCATCTGGTCGAGGTTGAACAGCGGGTCGAGCTTCTCCTTGGCGCTGTCGGGGATCATGTCCGGCGCGAGCTTCGCCGCGCGTGCGATGGTCTGCAGCTGGATGGCGCGGCTTTCGATCGCGTCGCCGCCGATGATCGCGCCGCCGGAGATCAGCATCGCCACGCCGCCGTGGATGACGATGGTCGGCAGCAGCAGCGCGACCGCGTACGTGCGCCAGCGGCGACGGTCGGCGAGCAGCGCGAGCACGATCTGCGCGGCGATGATGTACCACGCGTACTTCGCCGACACGAGCATCACGCACGTGGATGCGGCGAACGCGGCCGTCAGCCGCGCCGACGGGCGGACTGCGCCGCGCATCCCGCTGTGCCGGCCGCCGCGACGCAGTCCGGCACGCAGACGACGCACCCAGCCGTGCAGACCACGGCCGTCGCGCTCGTCGCGGTCGCGTGCATCGTCGTCGCGGCACGTCATATGCAGTTCGTACCAGATCGAGAACCACCAGACGAACGCGAACGCGAACAGCGGCGACTTCGTGATCGAGATCGTCGCGAACACGGCCAGCGGGCAGGTCAGGAAGAACAGGACCGTCGCCGCACGCGCGAACGCGCCGGCGGCACGGTTCGGATAGTCCATCGGAGGCAGCTTCGTCGCCGTCAGCGACGAGATCATGCCGCGCTCCGGATGCGCGAAATCGACCGGCGTCAGATAATGCGGACGCTCCGGCCGGCCGTAGCGCACCGGCCGCGTCGCATACGCGGGACGCAGCCACGGCAGGTTGAGGAACCGGTTCGCCGCCGCGGCGACGCAGCCGACGGCGACCATCCACTGCACGGCCGACAGCGCGACGAAACCCGCGTCGTTCGACCCGGTCAGCGAGCGCGACAGGGCCGCCGCACCGCCGTACAGGAGCGTGAGCACGATGTTGTGCTGGTCGGTCAGATACGTCGGATGCTCCGGCCATAGATAGTGGGCGGTCGGATAGATATCCATCGGGACGAACGAGAAGAAGCCGATGTACGGCTGTTTCATGCCGGTCCACTGGTTCCACGCCCAGCTGAATTCGCGCGCCTGCGAGCGCACGTCCGCGCCGAACGCGCTCAGCAGCGTCGTCGGCACCCACAGCCAGCCGATTGCGAGAATCAGCGCGATCTTCCACCGGCGGTCGGTGGCGCGCACGATCATCCGCGCGGCAGCGTTCCCGACGCGACGGACGGCGGCGACGATGCGGGCGATGCGACGGTCGGCCGCCCACGCGCGCCCCCAGTCGGCCCACGCGCGCCAGAACAGGGATCGGCGCCACGAGTCGGGGATGACGCGGTGGCCGCGGCCGATGCGCGTGAGTGCGGCGACGATCGCGGCGGCGGCGAGCGTTGCCGCGATGAAATAGCGCGTGTTGGCGCCCGTCCAGTCGGCGATCGACCCGTCCTTCCAATACAGCGGCCCGACCGCGACGCACAGGCCGATCCACAGGCAGGCGAGCGACACCGGCGTCCAGCAGGCGACGGTGGCGAGACGGGAGGCGAGGGTGGCGTGGGTGGCGTGGGTGGCGTGGGTGCGGGAGTGGTTGATGATGGGTGCGCGGGTGGGTTCGGCCTGTGTGGTGGGTTCGGCCTGGGTGGTGGGTTCGGTCTGGGTGGTGGGTTTGGCCTGGGTGGTGAGGGATTCTGACATAGGGGAGCTCGCGGCGTGTGCGGCGTTCGTGGACTGGTCGGATTGGCTGTGTACGGGGGCAGACTCGGTCGACGGCGCGGTGGGACGGCTGGATTCGGTCATAGGACGCCATTCTACCGAGCCGTTCCGAATGCGGCCGGTCGTCGCATTGGGCCGTCGGAACGTGAGATGCGTCACAGTGCAACCGTTTGCCGGTCCGGGAACCGGGTGCGGCTTTGACGGGCGCAATGGCGCGGCGTAAGGTGTTGACCATGATTTCATTGCTGAAGGTCGCACCGCCGCGACTGACCGCCGCACGGGACGTGGCCGACCGGGTGGCCGCCGAGGGAGAGCTGGATTCCACGCACGCGCAGGCCCGGCGCATGGTCGAGGCCGGCGACGTGCCGCGCACGCATGGGGACGACGGCATCGCCGTGACGGTCGTGGCCGCCGACAGCCAGACGAACGCGCTGGTGCGTTTCGGACGTCCCTGGGTGAGCCTGCCGGGCGGATCGTTCACGATGTCGTTCATCGCCGTCATCCCGCGCACGGTCGCCGAGGACGAGATGGTCAACGGATGGCTGCCGATGATCGCCGGCCTGTCGACCCTCGACGCGCTGGAGGGTGCGATCGACGAATGCGGCGCCCGCGCAGCCGACCCCGACTGCGGATTCAACCTCAAGTGGCCCAACGACATCTACTGCCACGGGCTCAAGCTCGGCGGCACGTTCACCGAGGCGCTGCCGCTGCCGGACGACGACGCGCACATGGCCGTCGTGTTCAGCCTCGGCATCAATCTGGCGATGCCCGCCGACCGTCTGCCCACCGCGAAGGCCACGTCGCTGAGTATGCACGTCGCGCCGCTGCCGTCCACCGACGTGCTGCGCGACATGATCGCCGCCCGTCTCGTCGCATCCCTGCGCGGCCGGCTCGAAGCGTTCGCTGACATGCCGTTGGTGCAGAGCGGACGGCTGCGCGCCGAGATGCGCCACGTGTGCTGGATGATGGGCCGCCATATCGAGGCGCAGCTCAGCGACGGCACGTCCGTGGCCGGCGAGGTCGTCGCGCTCAACGACGACGCGTCGATCAGCGTGCGTATGGCGTCCGGCGAGATTCGTCCGCTCCTCGCCAGCGAGGTCGGCGTCCTCGTCTGAGTTCGACGGTTGTTTCGGTCGATTGTTTCGGTCGGGTCGATTCGCTCCGGTCTGATGCGGCAGGACCGTCTGTGCCTTGCCGTGACGTCGGCCGGCTGACTGTTCGCATGGTCCATGCCGGTTCTCATCGGTGTGTGTCGGTCGCTGCTCCCGCTCCGATCGGTCTCATCCGGTTGCGCGCTATGATTCCACGGTGCGGACGGTCGCCTCTGTGCGCGGTCATGTCGGCTCTTCGTTTGTGCCGTGTAGGGGGGACGTGCTTTCCTGTCCTCTCCGGGCGAATCCGCATGAATCCCCGATCTGAGGGGACAGATCGGGGTCTTGCATGCTTCTTTTCGCCGACTGAGGGGAAAGCCTTCCGTGAACTGAAGGCCGCACATCGCGGGTTTCCGACCGAAATGGCTCGATTGGACGGGGAATCTCCGATCGGGCCTTCCCCTCAGATCGCCGAAAGAAGCATGCAAGGCCCCGATTTGTCCCCTCACTTGGCCGATTGTTCCACGACTGCGCCTTGGAAGGGTCCTCGCCACGATGCCCGTTGCGAATCCGGCGTGCATTCGCCTTGTCTTGCCCGCGCGCCGGATGCGCCGCCCGGCCCCTACCCGCAACAAGGCGAATCGTTCCCGAATAGTTGCTGAACACCCGAAAAATCTGCAACGATGCGAAGCCCGGCGGCGGCATGGCGGGACGATGACCGGGCACGGCCCCCATCCGCAACGATGCGAAGCGCCTTACGTCCCGCCCATACCTTGCCTATGATTGGTCGCCATGACCACGTTCGTCGATACGCCCGATTCCATCGTCGGCCGCTCCGCCGGCCCTGTCGCCGATGCCGCCGCTCGCATGCCGCTCACTTGCGCCGCGGCCGGCTCCTCCATGACGCTGCTGTTCGACGAAGTCGACTCGACCAACACCGTCGCCCGTCGCCTGATCCTCGACGGCGGTTTCGCCGATGGTCGGGTGGGCGTCGGGATGGATGCCGGAACGGATGGTCGTGTGGATTCCGGGGTGGACGGTCAGGCGGGCGTCGGAACGGGTTCTGGAGCGGATGGTCGGGTGGATTTCGGAACGGACGCCCGCGCCGCCGTATCCGTTTCCGGTGAGCATTCGACGCCGCCGATTCCAGTCCCCGCCACTGTTCCGGTCGCCGTCGTCGTCGCCGACCGGCAGACCGCGGGACGTGGCCGGCTCGACCACACGTGGACGAGCCGGCCGGGGGAGTCGTTCACTGTGTCGTTCGTCGTGCGCATCCCGCGCGTGGTAGCCGCCGACCCGCAGGTCAACGGATGGCTGACGATGATCGCCGGCCATGCCGCGCTCGACGCCCTGCGTGCGCTCATCCCCGATGCTCCCGATGGGTCGGCGGGCGGGTCGGCAGCGGACCGGCTGCGTCTCAAATGGCCCAACGACCTGTTCTGCGACGGCCGCAAGCTCGGCGGCATCCTCACCGAACTGGTCGTTCCGCCCGCATCGCCGGCCGCGCCGTTGGCGGATGACAAGCCGGATCCACCGATGCCGGAGGACGACGTGGCGATCGTCATCGGCATCGGCATCAACCTGTCCACTCCCGCCGACCGGCTGCCGACTCCGCAGGCGACGTCGCTGCACCTGCGCTTCCCCGGCCTCCTGGAGTGCATCGGCGCGCGCCTGGTCGAGCGGTGCGGCGTGCGCTTCTCCGGTCTTGCGGAGCGTACGCAGCACCCCGCTCCGACCGCTCCGCCGCATGATGCGGGGGCTGGCCGGTCGGATGGTGGCGGGGCGACGCCGTCCGTCGGAATCACATCCGACGTGTTGCGCGATGCGATCGCCGCACGGATCGTCGCCTCATTGCGTTCCCGGCTCGGACGGTTCGTGCATGATCCGCGCGGGCAGGCGGTGGCGCTCGCCGATGAGACGCGGGCTGTGTGCTGGACGATTGGCCGCCCGGTCGAAGCCCATATCGCTGACGGGTCGATGCTGCGTGGTCATGCGGTCGCGCTCAACCCCGATGCGTCGCTCGTCGTGCGCGATGCCGACGGCGGCATCCATGTCGTGCACACCGCCGATGTGGGCGTGCTGGCGTGACGCATGGGCATGCTGTACCGGCGCGATGATTCGGCGTACTGTTACCGCAGCCCCGCTGAGGTGGTCCGTGCGGGACTGTGGTGCGAGTCGTTCGGATGATTGCCGCGCTGACGGGCCCTGAGCGGGGTTCCGGTGCGAATTGCTCTCGCGGCTGCTGTGCTGAGAGACGCTCAGTGGGGTTTTGGTGTGGGCTGCTCTCATGATTGCCGCACTGAGGGTTCTCGAGCGGTGTTCTGGTGGGGTTTGCTCTGATGGTTGCTGTGCTGGGGGATGCTAGGCGGGAGTGCCGTGTGACCTGCTCTTGCCGATGCTCCGCTGGGGGATGCTGAGCGAGGTGCTGGTGCGGGTTGTTCTCGCGGCTGCTGTGCTGAGAGACGCTCAGTGGGGTTTTGGTGTGGGCTGCTCTCATGATTGCCGCACTGAGGGTTCTCGAGCGGTGTTCTGGTGGGGTTTGCTCTGATGGTTGCTGTGCTGGGGGATGCTAGGCGGGAGTGCCGTGTGACCTGCTCTTGCCGATGCTCCGCTGGGGGATGCTGAGCGGGGTTTCGGTGCGAATTGCTCTGATGGTTGCCTCGCTGAGGGATACTGAGCGGGGTGCTGGTGCGGGTTGTTCTCGCGGTTGTTGTGCTGGGGGATGCTGAGCGGGGTTCCGGTGCGGGCTGCTCTCGCCGATGCCGCGCCGGGCCGGTCGAAGCGGGGTTTACGCGGCCGTTTGTGTCGTCGTACAAAACGGATATTGGATTTTTGTCGAATATAGCGACCGCAGTGACGCATAATGGGACTATCTTTTGACATCATGACTCAAAACGTCAAAAAACTGGTGATTGCGAACCGGGGGGAGATTGCCTTGCGCGTGGTGCGTACCGCGCGCGAGATGGGTATCGCCACGGTCGCCGTGTACGCCGAGCAGGACCGCGACGCGCAGTACGTCGAGATGGCCGACGAGGCGTACCTGCTGCCCGGCGACACCTACAAGGACACGTATCTCAACCAGGAGCGGCTGCTCGGCATCCTCGAACGGTCCGGTGCCGACGCCGTCCACCCCGGCTACGGGTTCCTGTCCGAGAACGCCGACTTCGCCGCCGCCGTCATCGCCCGCGGCGCGACCTGGGTCGGGCCGAGCCCGCGCGCCCTCATGGACCTGGGCGACAAGATCACCGCGCGCCGCGTCGCCGTGCGCGCCAAGGTGCCGCCGGTGCCGGGCCTCAACGAGTCCGCCGGCGACATCCGCGCCCTGTATGATTTCGCGCACACGCACGGCTATCCGATCATGATGAAGCGCACCGACGGCGGCGGCGGACGCGGCATCACCATCGTGCGCGACGACGACGAGCTGCGAGGCTTCTACCTCAACCACGACGCGATGCAGGGCGGCGATCTGGGCGCCTACTTCATCGAACGGTTCATCGATAACGGCCGTCACGTCGAGACGCAGTGCGGCCGCGACGCGCACGGCGATTTCGTCGTGTATTCGACGCGCGACTGCAGCGTGCAGCGGCGCAACCAGAAGCTCATCGAGGAGGCGCCCGCCCCGTTCCTCGCGCCTGCGACGCTCGAGCGGCTCGAACGCTATTCGCGCGCGCTGTTCGAGGCGGTCGGCTACGTGGGATTGGGCACCTGCGAGTTCATGGTCACCGCCAACGACAAGGTGTACTTCCTGGAGGTCAATCCGCGTCTGCAGGTCGAGCACACCGTCAGCGAGGAGGTGTGCGGTCTCGACTTGGTGCGCGAGCAGCTGACGATCGCCGCCGGCGGGCACGTGGGCGAGCCGCCGCGGCCGCGCGGCCACAGTTTCGAACTGCGTATCACATGCGAGGATCCGGCGACGAACCTCGCGCCCGCCGCCGGCACGCTCAGCGCGCTGCGTTGGCCGTCCGGCCCCGGCATCCGCGTCGATTCGGGCGTGGTCGAGGGCGACGCCGTGTCGCCGAAGTTCGATTCGATGATGGGCAAGCTGGTCGTCACCGCGCAGGACCGTCCGGCCGCGGTCGCCCGCGTGCGCCGCGCGCTCGACGAGCTGCATGTCGAGGGCGTGCCGACGCCGGCGAGCCTGTTCGCCGCCGTGTTCCGCGACGACGAGTTCACCGCCGAGCACGGTCATGCGTTCGACGTGAGCACGAAGTGGCTGGAACGCAAGTATCTCAACCGCGAGGCGATGGCCGCAGCCGCGGGCCAGCCCGCCTCGTTCGCCGCCGCGTCGGGTGCTACGTCGGGTGCTACGTCGGGTGCTACGTCGGGGGCCGTGTCACGTGCGGCGTCGGCGCAGCCGGCGACCGGCTTGCCGTCCGTCGACCCGGCGCGTCCGACGCCGACCGAAACGTTCGTCATCGAAATGAACGACCGTCGCGTCAAGCTGACCGTGCCGCTCGACATCGTCGAGAACATCACCGGCGCAGCCCGCTCGCGCGGGGCGAAACGGCCGACGCAGCCGTTGCGCGGTGGCTCGCTGCATGCCGGCGCCGCGCCGCAGTCGCATGCGCAGGACGGCGGTGCGGGCGTGATCGCCGCGCCGATGCAGGCGGTCGTCACACGCGTCAACGTCGCCGAAGGGCAGCATGTCGCCAAGGGTGACCTGATCGTCGTGCTCGAGTCGATGAAGATGGAGAACTACGTGTACGCGCCCGCGGCCGGCACCGTGACGACGATATTCGTCGCCCCGGCCGCCGGCGTCGAGGCTGGCGAGACGCTCGTCACGCTCGACGTGGATGGTGCCGCCGACAAGCCGAAGGGGGAACGCCGATGACCACGGCCGCCATGCACGATCATCTTGTCCGCTCCGCGGTCCGTCCGATCGCGCCTGCCGACGCGACGGCCGACGTACCCGCCGACGCGCAGTCCGGCGCACCATCCACCTCGGCATCCGTCCCGGCATCCACTTCGCCATCCGCCCCGCCATCCGCCCCGGCGGCCCCCGCCGACTCCCGCCAGCCGGTGCGCGCCGCCGTGGCGCGTGCCGCGCAGCTGGCGCGCGACGCCGAGGAGCAGGCGCGCCGACGCCAGCACGTCAAGGGCAAGCGCACCGCGCGCGAGCGCCTCGACCTGCTGCTCGACACGGGGTCGTTCGAGGAGGTGGGCCGTTTCGCCGGCGGTGATATCGCGGCGGGCGTGCCGGGTGCGGCGGTGATCACCGGCTTCGGTGAGGTGTGGGGGCGTAAGGTCGCCGTGTATGCGCAGGATTTCTCGGTGCGCGGCGGCACGCTGGGCCGTGCGGAGGGTGAGAAGATCTGCCGGCTCATGGACCGGGCGATCGAACTGAAGGTGCCGATCGTGGCGTTGATCGACTCGGGCGGCGCGCGCATCCAGGAGGGTGTGGCCGCGTTGACCGAATACGGCCGTATCTTCCGGCGCACGTGCCGGGCGAGCGGGTTCGTGCCGCAGATCTCGCTGATCCTGGGGCCGTGCGCGGGCGGTGCGGTGTACTGTCCGGCGCTGACCGACGTGATCGTGATGACCCGTGAGCATTCGAACATGTTCGTCACCGGCCCGGATGTGGTGAAGGCGGCGACGGGCGAGACGGTGAGTATGGATGATCTGGGCGGCGGCCGCGTGCATAACGCCGTGTCGGGCGTGGCGCACTATCTGGGCGAGGATGAGGCGGATGCGATCGACTATGCGCGCACGCTGCTCGCCTACCTGCCGTCGAGTGCGGATGAGATGCCGCCGCGCTACGCGTATGCGGCGACGCGCGCCGACCGGGATACGGCGGCCCGTCTCGCGTCCGTCGTGCCCGACAACGACCGTCAGCCGTACGACGTGCTGGAGGTGATCCGCTGCATCGTCGACTATGGCGAGTTCGTGCAGGTGCAGGAGCTGTTCGCCGGGTCCGCGGTGGTCGGTTTCGCGTGCGTGGATGGCCGTCCGATCGGCGTGGTCGCCAACCAGCCGAACGTGAACGCGGGCATCCTCGACGTGGATTCGTCGGAGAAGGTGGCGCGGTTCGTGCGCCTGTGCGACGCGTTCAACCTGCCGGTCGTCACCCTCGTGGACACGCCCGGATACAAGCCGGGCACCGAACAGGAGCATGCGGGCATCATCCGCCGCGGCGCGAAGGTGATCTACGCGTACGCCAACGCACAGGTGCCGCTCGTCACCGTGGTCCTGCGCAAGGCGTTCGGCGGCGCGTACATCGTGATGGGGTCGAAGGCGATCGGCGCGGACGTCAACTACGCGTGGCCCACGTCGCAGATCGCCGTATTGGGCGCGCAGGGCGCGGTCAACATCATCCACCGCAAGGACCTGCAGAAGGCGAAGGAGACGGGCCGCGACGTGGACGCGCTGCGCGCCCGGCTCGTCGCCGACTATCAGGAGAGCACCGTCAACGCGAATCTGTCGCTGGAGACGGGGCAGATCGACGCGATGATCGACCCGGAGCAGACACGCGGCGCGATCGCCGACGCGCTGCGGCTTCTGGAGCGCAAGCGTCGCGTCCGCCACACCACCAAGCATCACGGCAACCAGCCGCTATGACCCAGCCGGCCGTCCGCCGCGCCGTGCACGTCGCGCGCGCCGGACGGCCCGCATCGAACGAATCGCAACCAACGCAACCAACGCCATCAACGACACGGAAGGAACATTATGACCACCACGTTCTTCCTCGACCGGCTGAACCGCGAGCCGCACGCGCTCGCCTTCGCCGGCCAGTCCACGCCGTGGGCCGCCGCCCTCGCCGACGCGACCGCCGACCCGACCCTCGACGCGACGCTGCGCGCCCACGCGGCCGCCGCCGACGCGCGTCTGACGCCCGTCGCCGCCGACCTGCTCGCCACGACCGGCCGCACCCTCGACCCGTTCGCCTTCGCCGCGGCCACGGCCGCCGACGGTGCGGCGCGTACCGCCGGCGAATCCGCCGACGCCGCCGTATCCGTGCAGGGCATCGCCCTCGCCCAGCTCGGCGCGATCGCCGACATGGCCGCGCTCGGCTACGACGTCGCGCACGCGGATCGCGTCGCCGTCATCGGCCATTCGCAGGGCATCCTCGCCGTGCATATGGTCGACGCGATCCGCAGGGCCGGCTCGATCGAGGCGGCCGCCGACACGATCGACGACATCCTCGCCATCGCGCGCCTGATCGGCGTGGCCGGCACCCGCCGCGCCCGCGAACTGGCGCTCGCCGGCCGGCTTGTCGGCGCCGGCGTGGACGCGACCGGCGACGCGGTCGACGCGACGCCGATGCTGTCGGTCAAGGACATCACGCGCGCCCAGGCGGATGCGCTGGCCGCGCGCGTCACGAAGGCGGGCGCTCGCGGGCCGATCGCGGTGGCGGTGACGAACAGCGCGAACCATCTGGTGCTGTCCGGCTATCCGGAGGACATGGCCGCGTTCGCGCTGGCCGCCGGCAAGGAGCACCGCCGTCAGGCGAAGCTGCGCGAGGAGAAGGTGCGCGGCGGCCGCGTGTTCGCGCCGACGCTCGAATATCTGGACGTGACGCTGCCGTTCCACAGCCCGCTCATGGCCGACGCGGTCGAGCTGACCGTGCGCTGGGCGCAACGCTGCGGCCTCGACGCGGCGCTCGCGCGCACGCTCGCCGCCGAGGTGCTGCTCAACCATGTGGATTGGGCGGGTCGTGTGGCCGATACGCTCGCCGCCGCCGACCCGGCCGGCCTGTGGATCGTGGATTTCGGTCCGGGCACGACGGTCGGCAAGCTGATCGCCGCCGTGGGTGAGGGGACGGGCGTGGGCGTCGTCGAGGCGTCGACGGCCGCCGACCGCGCCGCGTTGGCGACGATGGACGGCGAGCCGGAGCGCACGCAGGATTGGCGTCGTTTCGCGCCGACCCTGATCGACACGCCCGCCGGCCGCAAGGTGCGCACCCGCTTCTCCGACCTGACCGGCAGGCCGCCGGTGCTGCTGGCCGGCATGACGCCCACGACCGTCGATCCGCAGATCGTGGCGGCCGCGGCGAACGCCGGCTACTGGGCGGAACTGGCGGGCGGCGGCCAGGTGACCGCCGACGTGTTCTCGCGCAACGCGGCCGAACTGGAACGTCTGCTCGATGAGGGCCGTACGGTCGAGTTCAACGCGATGTTCATGGACCGCTACCTGTGGAACCTGCAGTTCGGCACGCAGCGCATCGTGCCGAGGAAACGCGCGTCGGGCACGCCGATCGACGGCGTCGTCGTCTCCGCGGGCATCCCCGAACTTGACGAGGCGGTCGCGCTGATCCGCGAGCTGAACGCGGACGGCCTGCCGTACGTGTGCTTCAAACCGGGCACGGTCGACCAGATCCGTCAGGTGGTGCGCATCGCGCAGGAGGTCGCGCCCACGCGCGTCATCATGCAGGTCGAAGGCGGTCTGGCGGGCGGCCACCACAGCTGGGAGTCGCTTGACGACCTGCTGCTCACCACGTACGCGCAGGTGCGCGCGCAGGAGAACCTGGTGCTGGTCGCCGGCGGCGGCATCGGCACGCCGGAGCGCGGCGCCGACTACATCAGCGGCGAATGGGCGCTGCGGTACGGCCGTCCGGCGATGCCGGTGGACGGCGTGCTCGTCGGCACGGCCGCGATGACCGCGAAGGAGGCGCATACGAGCCCGGAGGTCAAGCGTCTGCTGGTCGCCACGCCGGGCATCGGCGCCGACATGGCGGACGGTGATGCGGATGCCGGATCCGGTGGTGCGGATCCGTTCGCCGCGCCGGGCGAGCGCTGGGTGCCGTCCGGCGGTTCGGCTGGCGGCGTCGCGTCGGGCCTGAGCCACCTGCATGCCGACATCTACGAGCTGGAGAACTCGTCCGCCGCGTGCGGCCGTCTGCTCGTGCGCGTCATGAAGCATCCGGAGGAGCTCGAATCGCGTCGCGGCGAGATCGTCGAGGCGCTCGACCGCACCGCCAAGCCGTATTTCGGCGACCTGGAGACGATGACGTACCTCGATTGGGCGCGTCGTTTCGCCGATCTCGCGTTCCCGTGGGCCGACCTGACGTACGCGGACCGCTTCCTGCACCTGCTGCGGCGCATCGAGGCGCGCGTGTGCGACGTGGACGCCGGCGAGATCGACTCGCTGTTCGCGTCGCGCGCCGACGTGGAGGACGACCCGTTCGCCGCGGTCGAGCGGCTGGCCGCCGCCTACCCGCAGGCCGGCGATCTCACCGTCGTGCCGGCCGACGTGGCCTGGTTCCCGGTGCTCGTACGCGAATACCCCAAGCCGATGCCGTTCGTGCCGGTCATCGACGGCGACCTGCTGCGCTGGTGGGGTCAGGATCAGCTGTGGCAGTCGGAGGACCCGCGCTATCCGGCCGACTCGGTGCGCATCATTCCCGGCCCGGTCTCGGTGGGCGGCATCACGACGGTCGACGAGCCGATCGCCGACATCCTCGGCCGCTTCGAATCGGCGATGGTCGAGCGCGTGGTCGGCATGGCCGGCATGGCCGCCGACGCCGCCGATGGGCCGTCGGCCGCCGCGGCCGGCGGGCCGGCGGGCGCGTTCGCGCAGCTGGCCGCGGCCGGCGACGTCGAATCGTACGTGCGTGCCTGTCCGAACATCTCGTGGGTCGGCCATCTGACGGCCAACCCGGCGTACGGCACCGTCGCCGGCGACCCGCACTACGAGATCCGCACGGTCGGCGAACGCGACGGCGCGACGCTCGTCGACCTCGACATCCACCTCGACACCTACTGGGACGGCGATCCGGACGGCGGCATCGACAAGCACGCGGTGCGCGACATCGTCGTCCCGCTCGTCGTCGACGGTTCGACGCCGGCGCTGCTGCCGGTCGTCGACCGCGAGCGCCTGCCCGAGCACGTGTACCGGATGCTCGCCGCGACGGCCGGCATCGGCAACACGGCCGTCACCGGCGACGTGCTGGACGCGATGCCGCAGGTCGTGCCGTCGTCCGTTTCACGTGAAACGTGTGAAACGCGTGGAACGGGCGCGGCGGGTGTTGCATCCGATGCGACCGTTGCGTCCGCCGGAGCCGCCCCGGCCCCGGCCGCCGCCCGCCCGTTCGGCGAGGCGCACGCGACGTACACGCTGTCCGCGAACCTCGGCTTCGACCACGAGGCGGCGACCGCCGGCGCGATGCCGCAGGGCCTGGTCGCCTCGCGCATCGCCCCCGACGCGCTCGTCGGCCCCGCCTGGCCGACCATCTACGCGGCGCTCGGCTCGGTGAGCGTCGACGGGTTCCCCATCATCGAAGGCCTGCTCAACGCGGTCCACCTCGACCATCTCATCGACCTCAAGGTCGACGAGGCGACGCTGCTGACGCACGTGGGCGAAACGGTGTCGCTGACCGGCTGGGCCGACGACTACGCCGAATCCGCATCCGGCCGCGTCGTGACGATCCACATCGTCCACACCGCCGCCGACGGCACGATCCTCGCCGACGAAACCGAACGCTTCGCGATCCGCGGCCGCGCCTACGGCGACGCGCTGCCCGAACCCGCCGCCGACTACGGTGGCGACGCGGCCGCCGCCGCGGTGCAGCCCACCGCGCGTCGCATGCTGCGCCGCGTCACCCTGCGCGCCCCGCACGACATGACCGCGTTCGCCCGCACCTCCGGCGACTTCAACCCGATCCACACGTCCGTACGCGGCGCGCGCGTCGCCGGACTGGACGCGCCGCTCGTGCACGGCATGTGGCTGTCCGCCGCCGCCCAACACGTCATCCAGGCGACCGACCCCAAGGGCGCCCGCTACGAGATCGCCGGCTGGACATACACCATGTACGGCATGGTCCAGCTCGACGACCAGGTCGAGATCAGCGTCGAACGCGTCGGCCGGGTGCGCCACGGCGGCATGGCGCTCGAAGCGACCTGCCGCGTCGACGGCACGGTCGTCTCACGCGGCACCGCCATCACCCGCGCGCCGAAAACCGCGTACGTCTACCCCGGCCAGGGCATCCAGAAGCAAGGCATGACGCTCGACGAACGCGCCACATCCGCCGCCGCGCGCGACGTGTGGGAGCGGGCCGACCGGCTCACCCGCGAGCGCCTCGGCTTCTCGATCCTCGCCGTCGTACGCGACAACCCCAAGGAGCTCACCGCCGACGGCGTCACCTACCGCCACCCCGACGGCCTGCTCAACCTCACCCAGTTCACGCAGGTGGCGCTCGCGACCGTCGCGTTCGCGCAGACCGCGCGCCTGCGCGAGGCGGGCGCCGACGTGTGGCCGGCGTACTTCGCGGGCCATTCGCTCGGCGAATACAACGCGCTCAGCTCGTTCGCCGACGTGATCCCGCTGGAGACGGTGCTCGAACTCGTGTTCCACCGCGGCTCGACGATGCACCATCTCATCGAGCGCGACGCGCAGGGCCGGTCGAACTACCGGATGGGCGCGCTGCGTCCCAACCAGTTCGGCGTGGGCGACGACGACGTCACGGCGTACGTCGCCTCCGTGGCCGAAGCGTCGGGCGAGTTCCTCGAGATCGTCAACTACAATCTCGCCGGCCAGCAGTACGCGGTCGCCGGCACGATCGCCGGATTGAAGGCGCTGCAGGCCGACGCGTCCCGTCGTGCCGCCGCATACGGGGGCAAGCCGCCGTTCATGCTCGTGCCCGGCATCGACGTGCCGTTCCATTCGACGCTGCTGCGCAAGGGCGTGCCCGAATTCCGCGACAGGCTCGACGCGCTACTGCCCGCGCGCATCGACTACCGTGGCCGTCTCGTGGGCCGCTACATCCCCAACCTCGTGGCCCGTCCGTTCGCGATGACCCGCGACTTCGCCGCGTCGATCCTCGACGTGGTGCCCTCCGAACGCATCCGCGAGGCGCTGGACGACCCGGCCGTGTGGGCCGCGTACGAGGCCGACGACCAGAAGCTCGGCCGGCTGCTGCTCACCGAACTGCTCAGCTGGCAGTTCGCATCCCCGGTGCGTTGGATCGAAACCCAGGCGCTGCTCGTCGGCTCGCCGACCGTCGGCGGCCTCGGCGTCGAGCAGATCGTCGAGGTCGGCCTGGGCAACGCGCCCACGCTCGCCAACCTCGCCTCCCGCACGCTGCGTCTGCCGCAGTACGCGTCGCACCACGTGAGCGTGGTCAACGTCGGCCGCGACGAAGGCCGCGTCATGATGACCGACACCGATTCGCTCGCCCCCGAGGCCGACGACGAGCCGCTCGCCATCGCCGGGACGGCTACCGCGCCGGTTGCCTCGCCGGTTGCGCCGGTTACGTCCGCCGATCCGGTGGCGGCCGCGCCGACCGTCGCTCCCGTCGTGCCGACCGTCGCGTCGGAACCGGCCGCGGCCGCGCCCGCCGGCCCCGCCGGTCCCGCGCCGACGATCGCGTTCCGCGCGTCCGACGCGATCGCGATGCTCCTGGCCTACGCGGCCAAGGTGCGCCCCGACCAGATCGGCGGCACCGACACGACCGACACGCTCACCAACGGCGTCTCGTCGCGCCGCAACCAGCTGCTCATGGACATCAGCGCCGAACTGGGCGTGGCCAGCGTCGACGGCGCCGCCGACGCGACCATCGACGCGCTCAAGGCGCTCGTCGACAAGGTCGCGCCCACCTACAAGGCGTTCGGCCCGGTCCTGTCCGACATCGTGCGCGACCGCGTGCGCGGCCTCGTCGGCGCCGCCGGCGTCAAGGTCGCCGGCATCGAGAAACGCGTCACCGACGTATGGGGGCTGACCGGCGGCTGGCCCGGCGCCGTCCTCGCCACGCTCGTCCTCGACACGCGCACCGATGCCAGCGCACGCGGCGGCGACCTCGCCGCCCTGCCCACCGACCCGGCCACGACCACGGCCGCCGCCGACGCGCTCATCGACGCGGCCGTCCTCAAGACCGCCGCCGACCGCGGCATCACCGTCGCCAAACCCGTTGCGGGCGGCGCGTCCGGCGGCGCCGTCGTCGACTCGGCCGCGCTCGACGCGTTCGCCGCGCGCGTCACCGGATCCGACGGCATCCTCGCCGCCACCGCACGCTTCGTACTCGACCGTCTCGGCGTCAACACGCCCGCACCCGCCGACTCCGACGACGATATGGCCGCGGCGGCCGCACTCGACGCGGTCACCGCCGAACTCGGCGCCGACTGGCCCAAGCAGGTCGAACCGCGCTTCGACGCCGCCAAAGCCATCCTGTTCGACGACCGCTGGGCGTCCGCCCGCGAGGACCTCGCCCGCGCCTACCATGCGGGCGATCCGGCGGCGCTCGCCGGTGGTTTCGTCGGCCTCGGGGACGCCGTCGCCGCCGAGGCGCGCTGGTTCGCGTCGCGCCTCGAGTCCGCCGACGCCGCGCGCGACGTCGACGGTGCCGCCGGTTCCACCGGTGCCGCGCGCGGCGCCGCCGATCTGCGCGCCGTGTTCCTGCGCGTCGCCGACGAGGCGTCGACGCCGGCATCCGCCGACGCGGCCGCATCCCGCTACGCGGGCGACGTGGCCGTCGTCACCGGCGTCTCGCCCGACTCGATCGCCGGCGAGATCGTCGCCGGACTGCTCGCCGGCGGCGCGACCGTCATCGCCACGTCGCACAGCTTCCGCCCGTCCGTCAAGGCGTGGGCGAAACGCGTCTACCGCGAGCATGCGGCCGGCGACGCACGGCTGTGGCTCGTGCCCGCCAACCTGTCGAGTTACCGCGACGTCGACGCGCTCGTCGCGTGGATCGGCGGCGAACAGCGCAGGACGAGCGGCGCGACCACCACGATCATCAAGCCCGCGTACGAGCCGACCCTGTTCTTCCCGTTCGCGGCGCCGCCGGTGCGCGGCACGCTCGCCGACTCGGGCGCACTGTTCGAATCGCAGGCGCGGCTCATGCTGTGGGGCGTGGAACGCGCGATCGGCGGACTCGCGGCGATCGGCGCCGACACGGACGTGCGCCACCGCATGCACGTCGTCCTGCCCGGCTCGCCCAACCGCGGCGTGTTCGGCGGCGACGGCGCGTACGGCGAGGTCAAGTCCGCGTTCGACGCGATCGTGCGCCGCGCCCGCGCCGAACGCATCTGGTCCGACCGCGTCACGTTCGCCCATCCGAAGATCGGCTGGGTGCGCGGCACCGGCCTGATGGGCGGCAACGACCCGCTCGTCGCGGTGGTCGAACGCCATGGTATCCGCACGTATTCGACCGGCGAGATCGCCGCGCGGCTGCTCGACCTGTGCTCGGCCGAGTCGCGCGCCGCGGCCGCCGTCGCGCCGCTCGACGTGGACCTGACCGGCGGCCTGGGCGACGCCCCGATCGACATCCGCGCGCTGCGCGCCGAGGCGATGGCCGACGCCGCTGCTGCGGCCG
>Cebus_capucinus_imitator_PRJNA485217_SSR093__coassemble_436_pt1 | contig 17346 bp, 14 predicted proteins | sample Cebus_capucinus_imitator_PRJNA485217_SSR093__metabat2_high_PE_006 | metagenome-assembled genome bin Cebus_capucinus_imitator_PRJNA485217_SSR093
GTCATCTCTAGAAAGTTTGATTCCAATCCTGAGAGGTTGAGCGCCTTTCTTGGAATTTTTCATAGAAAACTTCTCAAGTACTTTGTCAATGAGTCAGCACGTCGGCGAACTCCGGATTGGCGGTGATGATGCCGATGCCCTTGCAGGTGTCCTGCGGGGAGCCGCCTCCCAGGCCGATCAGGAAGTCGGCGCCGGACTGCGCGAACTTGGCGACGCCGTCCTGGATGCATTCGACCGGCGGGTTCGGCTTGACGTTGTCGAAGATCTCGTACGGCATGCCGGCCGCGTCGAGCACGTCGGTGACCTTCTTGACGGTGCCGGTCTCCAGCAGCACCGGATCGGTGACGATGAACGCCTTGGTGAAGCCGTGCGCCTTGGCGACGCCCGGAATCTCCTGGATGGCGCCGCGTCCGAAATACGCGGTCTGGTTGAAGATCATGCGATAGACCATACTGGTTCTCCTTCGAAACAGTGACTGCAGGGCTTGCACCCCTACGCCTTCGTTGCGTTGACGGTTCCTTATCGTACGCCGGTTCCCGGGAACACGCCGGCAATACGCTGGGAGAGTCGTCGGAAACCACCGACGATGCGTCACATCGTGCGCGTCACGTCACGACGCGCGAGACGCGCGGGTGGCACGCAGGGCGGTCATCATACTGCGCACGGCGAGGAACGCGAGCCATGCGGCGAACAGCAGCGAGCCGGCGCGCGGCGAGATCATGCCGGCCATCGTCGTGCCCAACGGCGCGGTCAGTGCGGCGCAGCAGCCGACGATCAGCCCGCTTGTCAGATGCACGATGCCGCGACGCCAGTTCGCGATCGTGCCGCTGATCGCGCCGGGGAACATCACCAGCAGCGACGTGCCGCGAGCCATCAGATCGCTCGCGCCGAGCACGAACGAGAGCGCCGGCATCATGATCGCGCCGCCGCCGATGCCGAGGATCCCCGCCAACGACCCGGTCAGCACGCCCAACGCGACCAGAAACACGCCCGACCAGACGTGCAGCACGAGCACGCCGTCGCGCGGCGGCGTGAACGTAAGCTGCTGGACGATCACGAACACGAGGAACACGACCCACACCCAGCGCAGCGTCACCTCCGACAACCGCCCCAGCAGCAGGCTGCCGATCTGACTGCCGACGACGACGCCCGCGGCGAGCAGCAGCGCCGCCAGCCAGTTCACGTTGCCGCCCATCGCATACGAGACGACGCCGGACACGGACGTGGGCACGATCGCAGCCAGCGACGTCGCCGCCGCGTGGCGCTGGCTCAGTCCCAGCCACACCAATGCGGGCACGATGATCGTCCCGCCGCCGATGCCGAACAGGCCGGACAGGACGCCGCACGCCAGGCCGACCGCCACCAGCACGGCCACGCCGCGCGCGTCGAGCCGTTCGGCCGCGCGTTCCGCCGTTCCGTTCCGACCGCCCACTCCGCCGTTCAATTCAACCGACCCGTTCGATTCGACCGATTTACTCGATTCGACCGATTTACTCGATTCGTTCCGTTCACTGTGATTTCGCACAGCCGATACCGTACCCCGGGTACTACACTGGTGCACGGCATCGTCCGGCGCACGGACGCGCCGGACGGGAGCGTCCGACACGGTCCGTCGGGACCGCCGGACACACGCATACGGACACACGCATACGGACACAACGGAGGAACCCATGCTCGTCGCAGTCGACATCGGCAACACCAACATCGTGCTCGGCTTTCTCGACGGCGACGACATCGTCGGCACATACCGCATCACCACCCGTTCGGAGCATACATCCGACGAATACGGGGCGATGATCGGCCAGTTCCTCGCGTTCAGCGGCTTCTCCCCCGCCGACGTGGACGACGTGGTCATCGCGTCCGTGGTGCCGAAGGTGATGCATTCGTTCCGTGCCAGCATCGTCAAGTTCCTCGGCATCGACCCGATGATCGTCGGCCCGGGCGTGAAGACCGGCATCAACATCCGCATGGACGACCCCAAGTCGATGGGCGCCGATTGTCTGGCCGACTGCGCCGGCGCGTACGTCACGTACGGCGGGCCGCTGCTCGTCATCGACTTCGGCACGGCGACCACGTTCAACTACGTCGATGCGACCGGCACGATCACCGCGGGCCTGATCACCACCGGCATCCGCACGGCCGCCGCCGCCCTGTGGGGGCAGACCGCCCAGCTGCCGGAGGTGGAGATCACACGCCCGCGTTCGATTCTGGCGACCGGCACGAAAAGCGCGATGCAGGCAGGCCTGTACTACAACTTCCTCGGCGGCATCGAACGCACGATCGAGCAGTTCCACGCCGAGATCGACGAGGACTTCACCGTCGTGGCGACCGGCGGCCTCGGACGCGTGTTCGAGAACGACACGCACCTGATCGACGTATACGATCCGGATCTGATCTTCAAGGGCATGGCCGCGATTTACCGCCGCAACACGCGCTGAGCGGGGCGTCGGGACTTCATCGGGCCGCAACCCGACGGTTTGCGTGACCCGACTACCAACACATGCCGAATCCTCGGACTGAGGTCACGCAAATACAGCAGATTCCGTGACCTAAGCCCGAGAATCCGTTCTGTTCTCGGAAGGATGTCACGCAAACACGCCCCGCTGCGTGACCTGAATCCGACTACCCGGAATCCCCTCGGACTGAGGTCACGCACCGGCCGTGGTCAGCAGCCAGCAACCAGCCGGCTATTCGATCGTGAAGCCCTGGTTGAAGCCGTACTCCTTGAGGTCGTCCTGCCACGATTCAAGGCCGTCCATGAGCGTGATGCGCTTGCCGGGATGCTCCGGCAGGGTGAGCGCGCCGCCGTTGCGCTTCGTCTCGCCGGCCTCGATGCGCTCCTTGACGTCCTCATAGCGCCGCTTGGCCGCCGACCACGCGTATGCATCGCTCACCGTCGAGGAGAAGTCGGAGCGCGCGTACACCTCGAACGGCAGGTACTCGTAGTCGGTGGACACGTATTCGGCGGCCTGGGAGAGCACCTTGTTGTACTGCTGGCCGCCGAAATACGGCACATCGACGCCGCGCGAGTCGCGCACGGTGGTGCGTTCCAGGAAATCCCCGCTCGACAAGGTCGCGTTGTCGGCGGGGAACGCGCCGCCGGCCACGCGTTCGGCGATACCGTCCTCGCTGTGGCACACGTAGTCGACGAACCGCATCGCCGCGTCGGGTTTGCGCGTCGACTGGAGCACGGTGAGCGCCGATCCGCCGTTCTCGGCGTTGACGGGTTCGCCGTCGGCGGTGGGGATCTGCGCGACCCGCCACAGTCCGGCGCCGCCGGGCACGTCGGCGAGCAGCAGCGACGGCATCCACGCGCCGGCGAACACGGAGGCGATCGTCCCGCTGCCGACCTTGCGTTTCCAGCCGTTCGACCAGGTGGCGGCGCTCGTGTCGATGAGTCCTTCGTCGATCATGCGCTGCCAGAATGCGGTGAACGTGCGGGTGCCGTCGTCGTGCGTCAGGTCGATGGTGACGGTCTTGCCGTCGTCGGACGTGTGGAACGGGCGGCCGCCGGCGAGCCAGATCATCGCCGCGTAGAAGCTGGCGTCGCCGGTGTCGGCGGTGATGTACGCGCCGATCTCCTTGAGTCGTTTCGCGGCCTGATAGTAGTCATCCCACGTGCGGATGGCGCTCGCGTCGACGCCGGCCTGGTCGAACACGTCCTTGTTGTAGAAGAAGGCCATCGGCCCGGAGTCCATCGGCAGGCCGTAGACGCGGTCGGCGAGCTGCACGGACGCCCAGGTGCCGGGCGTGTAGTAGTCGTCGTAGCCGACGATGCGGTCGGTGATGTCGAGCAGCTGGCCGCTGACCGCGTACTGCGGCAGCGCGAAGTATTCGAGTTGGGCGACGTCGGGCAGGCCGTAGCCGTCCTGGATGGCGGCGTTGAGGTTGGTGTAGCCGCTGGTGTCGCGTACGGTGACGCGGATGTCGGGGTTGTCGGCTTCGAAGGCGCGGGCGAGCGCCGTCATGCTCGGCTCCCATGACCATACGATGATTTCGGTGCGCGGGTCGCTGGCGCATGCGCCGGTGAGGGTGACGGCGGCCGTGGTGAGGATCGTCAGGATCGCGGTGATGATGCGTTTCGTCCCGCCGATTGCCATGCTGCCGCTCCTTGCCGTGCCGGTTGGTCGATACGGCGGCGATGGTGCCGCCGTATCGAGTCTACCGTTCCGGCCGCCCGGTTGTTCCGCCGGCCGGCTCAGCGTCCGACGACGGCGACGCCGTTGGGCGCGATGGTGATGGCGGTGCCGTCGTCGCCTGCGCCGGCGAGGGAGGCGACGAGCAGCGTCGCGTCAGCGTCCAGCGGCACGTCCACCGGATGATGGGTGCGGTTGAACAGGAACGTGAACGCGGCGGAGCCGTCGTCGGCGACGCGTTCGACGCGCAGGATGTCGCCGCGGCCGGCGTCCCCGGCGGCCGTGTCGGCGATGTCGGCGCCGAGCGCGGCGAGCAGGTCGGGCAGGCTGGCGGCGATGCCGTCGCGGCCGAGCCGGCAGCCGACGTAGGCGGCGCGGCCGTCGCCGTAGTCGTTGACGGTGATGGCGGGCACGCCGTCCATGCCGGTCCACGGGTCGGCCCGGTAGGAGGCGAGGACGCGCGCGCCGGGGGCGACGGCGGTGATCCAGTCGGCGAAGTCGTGCGCGACGGTGCCGTTGGTCAGGTCGAGGTGGTCGAGCGTGCCGTCGTGATCGTCGCCCAGCGGCGCGAATTCCTCGATGCGCACGCCGACGACGTCGCGGATGGATCCGGGGTAGCCGCCGAGCCAGATGTGGTCCTTCTCGTCGGCGATGCCGGTGTAGTAGGTGGCGATGAGGCGGCCGCCGCGCGCCACGTAGTCGCGCACGCGGGCGCTGTCGGCTTCGCCCAGCAGGTAGACGCTGGGCAGCACGACGGCGTCGTACGTGTCCCAGTCGCCGCGCATCGGCACCACGTCGGCGGTGACGCCCTGGTCGGCGAGGGCGCGGAACCAGTCGAGCGGCTCGGTCCAGTGGCGCACGCGCTGCGTGGGGGTGGCGGTGTGTTCGGTGGCCCACTGCGATTCGTAGTCGAAGACGACGGCGACCTTCGATTTGGCCAGCCGCGTGCCGATGAGGCCGTGGTCGGCGAGCAGGCGCAGGTCGGCGCCCAGTTCGCATACGTCGCGGAAGTCCTGCGAGTCCTCGCCGGCGTGCGGCACCATCGCGGTGTGGAACTTCTCGGCGCCGGCCTTGGATTGACGCCATTGGAAGTAGCAGATCGCGTCGGCGCCCATTGACAGGTGGACGAGCGCGTCGCGCACGAGCTGGCCGGGTTCCTTGCGGTAGTTGATCGGCCGCCAGTTGACGGCGCCGGTGGAGTTCTCCATGAGGAACCAGGGGTTCTTGCGGGCGATGCCGTCGGTGAGCGAGGCGGAGTAGGCCATTTCGTCGAGGTGGGATTCGCCGGGCGTGAAGTAGTGGTCGTTGGACACGAAGTCGACTTCGGCGCCCCAGTCGTCGTAGTCGAGGCCGGAGCCGCCGGCGGAGACCATGAAGTTGGTGGTCAGCGGGCGTCCGGGGGTGATTTCGGCGAGCAGGTCGCGTTCGTCGATGTAGAACGCCTTGAGCGCGTCGGAGCTGAAGCGTTTGAAGTCGAGGAGCTTGCCGGGGTTCATGAAGTTGCCGTCGCCGATGAAGCGCGGCGGCACGATTTCGCTGAAGTCGTTCATGCGCTGCGCCCAGAAGGCGGTGCCCCACGCGTCGTTGACGGCCTCGATGGTGCCGTAGCGTTCGCGGCACCACTCCTGGAAGGCGCACTGGGCGTCGTCGGAGTAGTCGAAGCGGTTGTGGCAGCCGTATTCGTTGCCGACGTGCCAGGCGACGACGTACGGGTTGTCCTTGTAATGTTCGGCCATCGCGCGGCACAGCGTGAGCGCGTACTTGCGGAAGACGGGGCTGGTGGGGCGCCAGTGCTGGCGCGCGCCCGGCTGGCATACGTCGCCGCGGTAGTCGACCCACAGGACCTCCGGGTGGGCCTGGGTGAGCCACATCGGCGGCGATGCGGTGGCGGAGGCGAGGTCGACGGCGATGCCGGCACGGCCGAGCTTGTCGATGATGCGGTCGAGCCAGTCGAAGTCGTATTCGCCTTCGCGCGGCTCGATCTTCGCCCAGCTGAAGATGCCGACGGATACGAGGTTGACCCCGGCCTTGGTCATGAGTCGGATGTCGTCGTCCCAGACCTCTTCCGGCCACTGGTCGGGGTTGTAGTCGCCGCCGTACCAGATGCGCGGCTCGTCGCCGTCCAGCGGCTGCGGCCATCTGAATTCCCTGCGCTGCGCCATTGCCGTTCCTTTCGTGGGAATCTGCCGACGGCCGCCGCCTTGGCGGCCATCACGGATGTTTGCGTTACCATCGTAGCATCCGCCACGATTCGGACCATGTCCGGCGCGGCGCGGATCGGGGCGTCGACACGCCGGATGATATCGTTGGTATCGATAACGCCATCAGGAAGGGAACGACGCGAGGAGGCGATCATGGACGGATCCGACGACCGGACGGACGGACGGACGACGACCGTGTCGATGCAGGACGTCGCGCGCGAGGCCGGCGTCTCCCCGCAGACCGTCTCGCGCGTCGCCAACGGCAGCGACGCGGTGCGCCCCGAGACGCGGCTGCGCGTCGAGCGGGCGATGGAGCGGCTCGGCTACCGTCCCAACTACGCCGCACGCGCGCTCAAACGCGGCCGATTCCGCGCCGTGGGCGTCGTCCTGTTCGACATGGCCGAATACGGCAACGCGCGCATCCTCGCCGGCATCACCGCCGCCGCCAACGACGAGGGGTACGCGACCACGATCCACACCATCGGCAAGGGGCGGCGTCATACGCTGCGGTCCATCGTCGAACGGATGAAGCAGCTGCCGGTCGACGGCGTCATCGTCGTGCTCGAGGAACCGATCGACGACATGGACGACTTCACACCGCCCGCCGACCTGCCGGTCGTGCTCGTCGGCGAGCGTCCGTCCGACGGCTGCCCCACCGTCGACGCCGACCAGTACGGCTGTTCGACGGCGCTCGTCGACTATCTGCTCGCCCGGGGGCATCGGACCGTCTACCATATCGCCGGCCCCGCCGCGTCGCTGGCGGCGGCGAGCCGCACCCGCGGCTGGCGTGACGCGCTGCGTCAGGCGGGCGCGCCGGTGCCGCCCACCTATATCGGCGACTGGGGCGCCGACAGCGGCTATCAGGCCGGTCTGGCGCTGGCGCACGAGCCGGACTGCACCGCCGTGTATGCGGCGAACGACCAGATGGCGTACGGCGCGGTCCTCGGCCTGCGCGCCGCGGGACGGCGCGTGCCCGAGGACGTGAGCGTGGTCGGCGTCGACGATTCGCTCGTCGGCATGGTGCCGCGGCTGGCATTGACCACGATGCGCATGCCATTCGCCGAAATCGGCCGGTACGCCTTCTCGATGGTGCGGCGACGCTGCGAGGGCGGGACGGTGCCGGTCGGCGTCAAGACCGTCGTGCCGGCCGAGCTGGTCGAACGCGCGTCGGTGCGCGACCTGGCCGACTGAGGTCCGATCCGCCGTCGGGAGAACCATTCCACGGCATCCCGCGGACCCACCGGCGTGACGGACGCGAAACGGCCGGAACCGCCCTTCCATCGCGGGCGGTTCCGGCCGTTCGTCATGTCAGCGTCCGGGAGTGAGGTCACTCACCGCTCTGCAGCTTGAGGCCGTTCATCAGCTCGTACCACTCGGCGATGCCGCTATGGTCGTCGGAGCCGTGGCCGTGGGCCTTGAGCGACTGGAGGATCTCCATGGCCAGCGCGGTGAACGGTGCGGACACGTTCACGCCGTGGGAGGTGTCGAGCGCGTTCTGCAGGTCCTTGATGTGCAGGTCGATGCGGAAGCCCGGGGTGAAGTCGCCGTCGAAGATCTTCTGCGACTTCTGGTCCATGACCACGCTGCCGGCGAGGCCGGAGCGGATCGCCTTGTACACGTTCTCCGGAGCGACGCCGGCCTTCTTGGCGAGCGAGTACGCCTCGGAGACGGCGGCGATGTTCACGGCGACGATCATCTGGTTGGCGAGCTTGGTGGTGTTGCCCGCGCCGACGCCGCCGACGAGGGTGACGGTGGACGCCATGGTCCTGAGCAGCGGCTCGTACCGGTCGAACACGTCCTGCTCGCCGCCGACCATCACGGCGATGGTGCCGTCGATGGCCTTCGGTTCGCCGCCGGAGACCGGCGCGTCGAGGAAGTCGACGCCGATCTTGGACAGGCGCTCGGCGAAGTCACGGCTGGCGAGCGGGGCGATCGAGCTCATGTCGATGACGGCCTTGCCTTCGGACAGGCCCTCGGCGATGCCGTTCTCGGAGAACAGCGCGCTCTCGACGTGCGGGGAGTTCGGCAGCATGGTGATGACCACGTCGGAGGCCTCGGCGACCTCCCTGCCGTTGGCCGCGGCCTTGCCGCCGGCGGCGACGATCGCCTCGACGGGAGCCTGATTGAAGTCGAAGGCGGTCACCTCGTAGCCGGCCTTGATGACGTTGAGCGCCATCGGCTTGCCCATGATGCCAAGTCCCACGAATCCGACCTTCATGATGTGTTCCTTTCGTTCTGGCCGTGGATCGCGGCCGTGTTTCGGTATGAAAAATATAAGCGGACGGCCAGCTCGTCGGGCGACGCGCCGGTATGGATCCGCTGGAGCCGCGTCACCCCCGCCCCGCGCCGAGCAGGAAGGCGCGCATCGCGCTTTCGCCGGCGATCGGGATGGCCACGCGGGTCCGGGCGATACACTCGTCGAGAGCCGCCGGAGCGGTCACGGCCGGCACGACCAGATCGACGCCCATCGCGTACACCCCTTCCAGGTCGTCGGCACGCGAGCCGACCACGGCCACGACGGGTTTGCCATGGCGCTTGGCGAGGCGGGCGACGCCGATCGGCGCCTTGCCGTTCGCGGACTGCGAATCCATACGTCCTTCGCCGGTGATGACCAGATCCACCCGGTCCATCACACGATCCAGTCCGATGAGGTCGAGCACCGCGTCGATGCCGCTGACGATGCGCGCGCCGCAGAAGGAGATGAGCGCCGCGCCGAAACCGCCGCCGGCACCGGCTCCCGGCACCTGTTCGGAGTCCCGCCCGGTCGCTTCGGCCAGAAGCCGCGCATAGCCGCGCATCCAGCCGTCGAGTTCCGCCATGCGCGTCTCGTCGATGCCCTTCTGCGCGCCGTACACGTGGATGGCGCCATCGGGGCCGGTGAGCGGATTCGTCACGTCGGTCAGCGCGATGATCTCGACGTGCGCGAGACGCGGATCCATGCCGGACACGTCGATCGCATGCAGCCGGTGCAGGCCGGCGAGCCCGCACGGCACCGGCTCGCCGTCCGCATCGAGCAGACGCGCGCCGAGCGCTCTGGCCATGCCGGCGCCGCCGTCGCTCGTGGCGGAGCCTCCGAGTCCGATGACGAGGCGTTCCGCGCCGGCGTCGAGCGCGTCGAGCATGAGCTGTCCCACGCCCTCCGTGCCCGCGCCGAGCGCGTTCGCCGCGTTCTGCTCGATCAGGGTGATGCCGCTCGCCGCCGCCATCTCGATGATGGCGGAGCGCCCGCCGTCGAACAGGCCGTAGCGGGCGGTGACGGGATCGCCGAGCGGCCCGGAGACGCGAGCCTCACGGAACTCGCCGCCGCGCCCGGCGATCACGGCGTCCACCGTACCCTCGCCGCCGTCCGCGATCGGGTATTTCACGACCTCGCAGTCCGGCATGACGCGGTGCACACCCTTCTCCAGCAGGTTCTCGACCTCCATGCTTGACGCCGATCCCTTGAACGAGTCGGATGCCAACAGCACACACGTCGTCGTCATGGTCGTCTTCCTTCCTTGGGTTTCGGGTTCGGTGTGTTCGTCTTCCGGTGGTGCGCCAAGACGCGGTCAGTCCAGATATCCGGCGTCGCGCATCGCGCGCTTCATGCCGGCCAGGGCCGCGCCTTCGGTCGGCTCGGTCGGCAGCACCGACGGACCGACCTCCATGCCGAGCAGGTTCGCCATGTCCTTGGTCGCGGCGGGGAAGCTGGCCGCATCCTGGGAGAGACGCAGCGGGTTGAGCGTGAACTGGTCCGCGAGCGCGCCCTTGAGGTCGCCGGCGACGAACTTGTCGTAGATGCCGCATACGAGTTCCGGATAGATGTTGGCGGTCGAGCAGACCGCACCGTGCGCACCGCAGCAGAAGCCCGCGTAGACGATGGTGTCCTTGCCGGCGAACACCTTGAAGTCGATGTCCGAGGTGCGGCGCACCAGTTCCTGCAGGTTGGTGATGTTGCCGGACGAATCCTTGATGCCGACGATGTTGTCCACGTCGTGCGCGAGGTCGACGATGGTGTCGAGCGCGATCGGATAGCCCGCGAGGCCGGGGTTGTTGTAGATGAGCACGGCGGTGTCCGGCACGGCTTCGGCGATGGCGGTGAAGTGGTGTTTCAGCGCCGTCTGCGTGGGCGTGATGAACATCGGCTGGAGCACGCTGATCGCGTCGATGTCGAGTTCGGCGGCGCGACGCGCGAGTTCGACGCACTGGCTCGTACGGATGTGGCCGACGCCGAACATGACGGGCACCCGGCCCGCGGCCTGTTCGATGATCGCCTGCGTGGCTTCGAGCATCTCGTCGTCGGAGAACATGTAGAACTCCGAGTTGGAGCCGAAGGCGAGGATGCCGTCGACGCCGTGTTCGATCACGTGGTCCACCTGGCGGCGCAGTCGGGGGATGTCGATCGCGCCGTCACGCTCGTTCTCGACGGGCATGAGGATCGGCACGAAGATGCCGTTGAAGCGTTCGATGTCGATGGGTTTGGACATGGGTTGCGTTCCTTGTCGTCTCGTTCGGTTCGTTTGTCCCGTTCTCCGCGGCCGGCCTCAGCGCACGAGCGCCGGTCGCTTGCCGTCGAACTTCCATCCGGGGATCAGATACTGCATGCCGATGGAGTCGTCGCGGGTGCCGCAGTCGTTGTCCTTGTACAGCTGGTGGGCCCTGAGCACGGCCTCGCGGTCGACTTCGACGCCCAGACCGGGCACGTCGCGCGGCACGGCGACCTCGCCGCCTTCGATCTTCGGCGGGTTCTTGGTCAGGTGCTGGCCGTCCTGCCAGATCCAGTGGGTGTCGCAGGCGTTGTAGTCGCCGGGAACGGCGGCCGCGGCCTGGGCGACCATCGCCAGGGAGATGTCGAAGTGGTTGTTGGAGTGCACGCCCCACGTCAGATCGAAGTCGTGGCACAGCTGGGCGACGCGCACGCAGCCGGTCATGGTCCAGAAATGCGGGTCGGCGAGCGGGATCGTCACGGAGTCGAGGCGCACGGCGTTCTTCATCTCACGCCAGTCGGTGTCGCACATGTTGGTGGCGGTGGCCAGTCCGGTGCGGCGGTGGAACTCGGCCATGACCTCGCGGGCGGAGAAGCGGCCCTCGGCGCCGCACGGGTCCTCGCAGTAGCTGAGGATGCCGGTCATGTCCTTGCACAGGGAGACGGCCTCTTCGAGCGACCATGCGCCGTTCGGGTCGAGGTCCATGCGGCTGTTGGGGAATTCGCGCTTCAGCGCCTTGATGGCCTCGATCTCCTTGGCGCCTTCGAACACGCCGCCCTTGAGCTTGAAGTCCTTGAAGCCGTAACGCTCGTATGCGGCCTTCGCCTGCTCGACGATCGCGTCGGCGTCGAGGGCCGGCTCGCGGCGGATGCGGCCCCACGCGTCGGAGTCGTCGTCGCCGTGGATGTAGGGCAGGTCGGTCTTGGTGCGGTCGGCCACGTAGAACAGGTAGCACAGGAAGCGCACGCGGTCGCGCACCTGGCCGTCGCCGAGAAGGGCGGCGACCGGCACGTTCATGTGCTTGCCGAGGATGTCGAGCAGCGGGGTCTCCACGGCGGTCTGCACATGCACGGTGGTGCGCAGATCGAAGGTCTGGTCGCCGCGGCCGCCCGCGTCGAGGCCGGCGTACTTGTCGTGAATGGACCTGACGATGTTCTTGTATTCGAAGATGGACTTGCCGATGACCATCGGCTTGACCTCTTCGAGCACTTCGGTGATCTTCTTCGAGCCGGGCACCTCACCCACGCCCTCGACGCCCTCGGAGTCGGTGAGGATGACGATGTTGCGGGTGAAGAACGGGCCGTGGGCGCCGGACAGGTTGAGCAGCATGCTGTCGTAGCCTGCGACGGGATAGACTTCCATCTTCTCGATGGTGGGCACTGCCATGGTGACTCTCCTTCGTTGGGGATTGCGGTTGGTCGGTATTGGTTGACGTCTGTCGTCGTCGGTTCAAGGAGGCGGTCCGCCCGGTCAGCGGACCATGGCCGGACGGTGCGGGTCGTACTCCCATCCGGGGATGTAGTACCGCATGCCGCGCGCGTCGTCACGGGTGCCGCAGCCGTTGGCCACATACAGTTCGTGGGCGGCATCCAGCCTGTCGCGGTCGAGGTCGACGCCAAGACCGGGCACGTCGCGGCGAACGGTCAGGCAGCCGTCCTCGAACTTCGGCGCCTCCTTGCCGAGGTGCTGGCCGTCCTGCCACATGTAGTGGGTGTCGCAGGCGTTGATGAAGCCGGGGGCCGCAGCCGCGGCCTGGGCGACCATCGCCAGGGAGATGTCGAAGTGGTTGTTGGAGTGCACGCCCCACGTCAGGTCCATGTCGTGGCACAGCTGGGCGACGCGCACGCAGCCGGTCATGGTCCAGAAATGCGGATCGGCGAGCGGGATCGTCACGGAGTCGAGGCGAATCGCGGCCTTCATCTCACGCCAGTCGGTGTCGCACATGTTGGTGGCCGTGGCCAAACCGGTCTGTCGGTGGAACTCGGCCATCGTCTCACGCGAGGAGAAGCGGCCTTCGGCGCCGCAGGGATCCTCCACGTAGGTGAGCGTCCCCTCCATGCCGCGGCACAGGCGCACCGATTCCTCAAGCGACCACGCGGCGTTCGGGTCGATGGTGATGCGCGCATCCGGGAAACGCTCCTTCAGCGCCTTGACGGTCTCGATCTCCATGGACGGTTCGAACACGCCGCCCTTGAGCTTGAAGTCATGGAATCCGAAGCGCGCCTGCGCGGCCTCGGCCTGACGGACCACGGCCTCGGTGTCCATGGCGGGCTCGCGGCGAATGCGGCCCCACTCGTCGGAGTCGTCGTCATCATGCAGGTACGGCAGATCGGTCTTCCGGTAGTCGCCCACGTAGAACAGGTAGCCGAGGAACGGCACCTTGTCGCGCACCTGACCGTCACCGAGCAGGGCCGCGACCGGCACGCCGAGACGCTTGCCGAGGATGTCGAGCAGCGGGGTCTCGACGCCGGTGAGCACATTGGTGACCTTCTTGAAGATCTGCGCGTGTGCGGTCTCCGCACCGCCTGCGGCACCCGTACCGGCAAGTCGCTCATTGAGCATGCGTCGGCAGTCGAGGACGATGTCCTTGTACTCGCTCACGGAACGTCCCTCGACCAGCGGAATGCACGCTTCGAGGCGACGGGTGATGACCTCACCCCCCGGCACCTCGCCGACGCCGACGACACCGTCCGTATCGGTCATGACCACGATGTTGCGGGTGAAGAACGGCTCGTGCGCGCCTGCCAGGTTAAGCAGCATGCTGTCGTGGCCGGCGACCGGCACGACCTCCATTGTCTCGATGACGGGAAGCATCGCATCTCCTTCGTTGGATTCCGAGGTCCGACATGGTGCAGAAACGTTGTTGGCACCATTATGGCGATGCGATGCTGTTATCCGCCATAGTCCATGCACCCGGAACGCGCATCCTTCCCGCTTCGACACTGTTCCGCATACTATGGTCGAAGACCGATCGGCATATCCGTCACCAAGGAGGGACCATGGAGATCAATGCGGGGACCGCGCAGTCCATCGTCGCGAACCTCAAGGACGTGATCCATCACGAGATCAACCTGTTCGACACGAACGGCATGATCATCGCCAGCACGGACAGGTCGCGCATCGGCACGGGGCACGACGGCGCCCGTCTCGCCGTGCGGATCAAACAGACCGTGTCCATCGACGACGACCACCAGTTCGAGGGGGCACGCAACGGCATCAACGTGCCGGTCCTCTTCGACGATTCGGTGGTCGCGGTGATCGGCATCACCGGCGAGCGCACCGAGGTGGAACCGTTCGGCAACGTCATCAAGAAGATGACGGAGATCCTCATCCGCGAGAGCCTCGAACAGATGACGCGCTTCGACCAACGCCTCATGATGACGAATCTGGTCACCATGCTCACCCAGCCCCGACGTGACGATGGTATGGTGGCCTACCTCGCCTCGACGCTGGAACTCGACCTCAAAAGGCCGCGCAGGGCCGTCGTGGGACGGCTGGAGGACGACGGCGGGACGAACGATGCCGCACCGGCCGACATCGCGGTGGCCTACGACATGCTGTATCCGACCCTCCAACGACATCTGGCCGCGCTCCCCCGCACATTGTACTCCGCGAGCACGCGCGAGTGCTGCCTGTTCATCGACGCGGAGGACGCCGCGGACCCGGCGCCGGCGCTTGAGGCGATACAGGCGGACATCGCGCGTACGCTGCACCGCCGCATGCGCTTCGGCGTCGGCGGTATCGCGGCGCACGGCGACGACTATCACGTAAGTTACGACCAGGCGCACACCGGCCTCGACTGGCAGCGGTTCACCGGCAACGACGGCATCGGACGGTACGAGGACCTCGATCTGGGCGTCCTGATCGCCGCGACGCCACCGGACGTCGCCGACCGGTTCGTCGACCGCATCTTCGCGGGTCTCGACGAGGAGCGGATCGAGGACTCCCAGGTCACGTTCGACGCGTACACGCGGCATAACGGCAGCATCGTGCATGCGGCCGAGGAGCTGTTCCTGCATAAGAACACGCTGCAGAACCGGCTCAACCGCATCGCCCGCGACACCGGCTACAATCCGCGCGAACTCGCCGACTACGCGATTCTCGCCCTCGCCTTCCGCCTGCGCGCCTACCGTCGTTTCCGCGCTCTGGCGGAAGCCGGGGAACGCTGAACCCGCTGGGACGCACGTGCGTCCCGGACCCCACCCCCGTGAACATGAGCATGCCGCGCACGCCATGGGACGACGATGGGGCGCGCCCGCAACGGACACGCCCCATCATCCCACCGTCCTCCGGTCACACGATCACGGCAGGAATATGCCGGTGACCACGCCGAACGCGACGACCACCACGTTGAGGGCCCACAGTTTGAGGAACGAGAACTTGATGTGCTCGTCCAGCGTGATGCCGGTGAGATCGGTGGCGATGTACAGCTGGGGCTGGGCGATCACGGAGATCATCGAACCGAAGTTCATGAACAGGGTGATGATGACCACGTCCGCGGGCACGCCGTACTTGGCGGAGAACGCGGCGACGAGCGGCATCAGCGCGTAGAACCACGTGTCGTTGGTGAACAGCAGCATGAGCGGCGTGGAGAACAGGGCCACGATGATGTAGAAGTACGGTCCGATCGCGGACGGTACGACGGCGACCATGGCCTGCACCATCGCCTCCAGCATGCCGGATTCCTGCATCACGCCGACGACCACGCCGGACAGGAGCACGGCCGGCGCGACCGGGAACAGGGAGGCCGCGTACTTCTTGAGCAGCTTGCCCTGCTGGCCGAGGTCGGGGAAGTTGATGGCGAGCGCGACGACCAGGCCGAACGCGAACACGTAGTACTGCGGAATCGACTGGAAGACGATGAGCACGAAGATGAGGAACGCGGTGAGGGCGAGGTTCACCCAGAAACGATCATGACGGGTGAGTTCGGTGTCCTTGAACTGGGCGAGCAGCTCCTCGCGGCTGAAGTCGATCTTCTCGCCGTCCTTGCGGTGCTTGCGCGACTGGATGCCGAAGAACACGGCGAGGCCGAGCAGCAGTACGAGCATGAACAGCTGGATGGGCGCGAGCTTGAGGAACAGGTTGGTGGAGGCGTTCGGATCGTCGACGAGGCTGGCGGCGCGCAGGATCTTCGGGTTCCACGGCGTGTTGCACATGATGAGGATGGCCACGCTCACGAGGAACGGCAGGGCGCGCTTGTCGACGTGGAACTTCTCGTACAGGGGCAGCATGAGCGGCACGGTGATGAGGAACACGGAGGTGACGGAGCCGTCGAGTTCGACGATGCATGCGACGAGCACGGTCAGGGCGCAGATGATGGGCGCGGTGATGTGCACGCGCTTCATGATGCCCTTGACGATGTCGTCGAACATGCCGGTATCGGCGATGAGCATGAAGTACGGCAGGGAGAACAGCATCATCAGCGTGATGTCCGAGGTCTTGCCGATGCCGGTCTCGATCCAGGCGCCCATGTCGTCGACGCCGCCGCCGGTGATGCACAGCGCGATGGCGCCGGCCACGAGCGGGATCACGGTGAAGGCGAGCAGGATGCTCATCTTCTTCTTCAGCAGGACGACGGTGATGATGATCATCGTCGCAAAGCCGAGTAACGCCAGAGGGATGTTCACGGTTGCTCCTCCATGTATTGGCCGGACTCGTCCACGAGGTCGGCGTTCGTCCGATTATGGCGGCCCGCGGTTCCGTCTTCGGGACGGGGCCTGATATGCACAACGTTTCCTATCTATCAGCTTGCCGTTCCGAAGCCGTGCCCTCAAAGGCACGGGGAACATCTCTGCAGACGGGCGGCACGGCAAAACATGGTACATAAGACATCACGCGTCCCATCGGAGCCCCAGTACGATGGAAGACGAATCAGTTCGATACAACGATGATGCGCCCGTCGCCCAATGATGCGATGATGGTCGCATGACGCGATTCCCTTGGCATTCCAACACCCACGAAAGGTTCACGACCATGATCAGACCGGCTACCAGCGCTGATCTCACGGCGGTGTTCAACATCGTCAACGAGTCCAGTCCCTGCGATCTCAATTTTCAGATGTTCGCACAGACATATGTATCGCAGCTGTCCTCCCTTGACCGCCGGCTCGGCGTCTACGAGGAGGACGGTGTGATCATGGGTTTCGTGGGCATCCTGTGCACCTGGCAGCTGCACGCCGGCGAACGCATCGCCGAGACGAAGGAGCTCGTCGTCGCGAAGGCCCATCAGGACAAGGACATCCGCGACCAGCTGCTTTCCTGGGCGGAGCAGGTGGCCCGCGAGTCCGGCTGCGGCAAGATCACGATGTGCTCGCGCGTCGAGCATACGGACAGCCACCGCTTCTATGAGGAGAACGGCTACCGGAAGACCTACCACCGTTTCGACAAGTACATCACACTCGACTGAGCCATCCGGGTCCGGACGCCACCGGGCCCCCTTCCTTCCATACCGACGCGTGCGCCGTTGGTCCTCCACAGACCGCAGAGGACCAACGGCGCACGCGTTTCCGTTTTCGGAGATGGAGGAATCAGCGCCCATCCCCCA
>Cebus_capucinus_imitator_PRJNA485217_SSR093__coassemble_451_pt1 | contig 16899 bp, 12 predicted proteins | sample Cebus_capucinus_imitator_PRJNA485217_SSR093__metabat2_high_PE_006 | metagenome-assembled genome bin Cebus_capucinus_imitator_PRJNA485217_SSR093
TGGGCTGGGATCTCATGGGGGATGGCCATGGCGGCTCCTTACGTCGGACTCCTCATATCGGCTGCGGCACCGTCGGAACCATACCGGCCCGCCGGTCGCCGCCGCGTGCCTATCATCGTACCGCCGCGACGGCGACGGACACGTGAACGACGCCGACCGGCGGGACGCGTGCGGCGTGACGCCGTATCATCGGAACGGACCGCGGGTGCGCGGGCGACACGGCACGCGGGCGACGGTACATACGACGATGAGGGGACCATGCGATTCGACGCGGATATAGAGGACTACCTGACCTACCTGCACGCCAACCGGGGACTGAGCGCCAACACCCGCAAGGCGTACCGCGCCGACCTGACCGCCTGCCTGCACCTGCTGGACCTGCGCGGCGTCAAGGACCTGCGCGAGATCACCGCCGACGACCTGCGCTCGTGGATGGCCCGCGAGACACGCACCCACGCCCGCTCCAGCATGGCCCGCAGAATCGCCGCCGTACGCGGGTTCTTCGCCTGGGCGTACGACCACGGCCGCATCGGCGCCGACCCCGCCGCCATGATCGGCACGCCCAAGGTCGGCGTCACCCTGCCCACCGTCCTGACCGAAGCACAGGTCGAGACGATGCTCGACGGACCCGTCCCGCACACCGGGGGAGGGAAGGACGATGCGACGGCCGACGACCCGGTCGCGGCCGCCGTCACGCTGCGCGACGACGCGATGATGGAGATGCTGTACGCGACCGGCGTGCGCGTGGCCGAACTCGTCGGCGCCGACGTCGCCGACATCGACCGGTCCGCGCATACGATCCGCGTCACCGGCAAAGGCGACCGGCAGCGCGTCGTCCCGTTCGGCGAACCCGCCGCACAGGCGCTCGCCGACTGGCTGCGCGACGGGCGGCCGGTCCTGCTGGAACGCGCCGCCGACCGGCGGGGGAGGGACGCGCTGTTCCTCGGCGCGCGCGGCGGTCGCATCGACCAGCGCATCGTGCGCGACGTGGTCCACCGGCGCTCGCGCGAGGCCGGCGTGCCCGAAATTGCGCCGCATGCGCTGCGTCACACGGCGGCCACGCACATGCTGGACGGCGGCGCCGACCTGCGCGAGGTGCAGGAGATGCTCGGCCACGCATCAGTGGGCACCACGCAGCGCTACACGCATGTGTCGATGGAGCAGCTGCGCGCCCGCTACGAGCAGGCGTTCCCCCGGGCGTGAGTGCGACGACCGCGACGATGCCAGGGTGTCCGGAATGCGGAACGTATGTGAACGGAATGTGGTGGTCTATGGCGATATCTTGACTTCGGGGTAGTCTTTTTTCGTTTTACGTTTACAAACGGCTGCTACCGTATGCCGTCAGGAGCGGCTTCCCCATGATTCCGCCGTCTCCGGGAACGTATGTCCCGTCCGTAACAAGGAGGAAGGATGGCCCCGGCTCGATGCTGAAGTTCATAGCCAAACGCCTCGCCAACTACGTCGTCATGCTCTACGTGGCGATTTCATTCACCTATTTCCTGGCGTCCGCATTCATGACCCCGCGCTCCAACTACGAGTCGCGCACCCCCCGTCCGCCGCAGGCCTCCATCGAGCGAACCCTGGACCTCGCCAACGTCAACGACCACACGCCGGTGCTCGAACGCTACTGGACGTGGCTGACCAACATCGTCACCAAGTGGGACTGGGGTCTGTCCCCGACGCTGGAATCGGTCAACGGCGCGCTCGCCCCGCGCATCCTCGCCTCCGTCGAACTGGTGACCCTCTCCACGATCCTGTCGATCGTGCTGGGCGTGGCCCTGGGCATCTACACCGCGCAGCGCCAGTACAAGTGGCAGGACCGCTTCTTCGGCACGACCGCCACCTTCTTCCTGGTCATCCCGACCGCCGTGTTCGCGCTGCTCGTCGTGCTCGCCGCGATCTTCGTCAACGACTCCAGCGGCGTGCGCATCTTCTACGTGACCGGCCTGTCGAGTTACAAGGGCGATAACATCGCGCTGGCGTTCCTCGACTTCCTGCAGCACATCGTGCTGCCGACCATCGTGCTGACGATCATCGGCATGGTCAGCTACCACCTGACCCAGCGCACCTACCTGCTCGACGAGATGCACGCCGACTACGTGCGCACCGCCCGCGCCAAGGGCCTGACCCGCAAGCAGGCGATCCGCAAGCATGCGCTGCGCGCCTCCCTGATCCCGACCGCCGTCAACGTCGCCTTCTCGATCGCCTCCGTGTTCACCGGCGCGGTCATCACCGAGTCGATCTTCGCGATCAACGGTCTGGGCAAGTACTTCATCACGGCGATCAACCAGAACGACATCAACGCCTCGGTCGCCATCGCCGCGTTCGGCGGCGTGTGCACCCTGGCGGGCGCGCTGCTGGCCGACATCGTCTCGGCGTGGCTGGATCCGCGCATCAAGATGAGCTGAGCGGCAAGGAGAGCGAAACCATGACTCAAACCACAGTTGCATCGTCCAGCACCACCGCCGAGGCGGGGGAGAAGAAGCAGGTCAAGCGCATCGGCTACGCCAGCCTGATCGCCCGACGCTTCTTCCGCCAGCGTTCCGCGGTGATCGGCCTGATCATCCTGGCCGTGCTCATCTTCTTCGCCGTCTTCGGCTCCGTCATCGGCCAGTGGTCGTACGACGACCCGGACTTCGCCTCCCTGACGGCCGCGCCCAGCGCCGAGCACTGGCTCGGCACCGACACCGGCGGCAACGACCTGTACGCGATGATCGTGCGCGGCCTGGGCAAGTCCCTGATGATCGGCATCTTCACTTCGGTGGCCACGATGGCCATCGCCGCGCTGCTGGGCACCGGCATCGCCTTCTTCGGCGGCTGGATCGAACGCGTGGGCATGTGGATCCTCGACATGCTGCTGGTCGTCCCCTCCTTCCTGCTCATCGCGATGATCGTGCGCGCCGCCAACGCCTCCACCGGCTGGCTGTGGCTGATCATCGGCCTGACCGCCTTCGGCTGGGTCGGCTACGCTCGAATCATCCGCACGATGACCCTGTCGCTGCGCGAACGCGACTACGTCAAGGCCGCCCGCTTCATGGGCGTGAGCTCCTTCCGCATCATCGTGCGCCATCTGGTCCCCAACCTCGCCTCGATGATCATCATCAACACCGTGCTCGGCGTGGTCGGCGCGGTCAACTCCGAGACCGCCCTGTCCTACCTCGGCCTGGGCGTCAAGGCCCCGGACGTCTCGCTGGGTTCGATCCTGCAGTCCGGCGCCGTGACGATGCAGACCGCCCCGTGGCTGCTCATCTTCCCCTCTATCGCGCTGATCCTGCTGACCTTCAGCATGCAGCTGATCGGCGACGGCCTGCGTGACGCGCTCGACCCGAACTCCCGCGCCAGCGGAACGGTGGGCGCCTGATGTTCAGAAAGACGACAACGATGAAGAACCACAAGAACGCCAACGATTCCGCGATGCTGGAGCGCACCGAGCTCGTGCGCGACGACATCCTGCGCTATGAGCTGCTTGAAGGCAACGGTCCCAAGGGCGCGCCGAAGGGCGACCCCATCATGCAGGTACGTGATCTCAAGGTGTCCTTCAACACCGAGGCCGGCGTCTGCCGCGCCGTGCGAGGCGTCAACTTCGACCTGTGGCGCGGCCGCACGCTGGGCATCGTGGGCGAGTCCGGCTCGGGCAAGTCCGTCACCGCGCTGAGCCTGATCGGCCTGCTCGACGACAACGCCAAGGTCGAGGGATCCATCAAGCTCGACGGCATCGAGCTCATCGGCAAGACCGACGAGCAGCTGAGCACCATCCGCGGCGAGCGCATCGCCATGGTCTTTCAGGACCCGCTGAGCGCCCTGACCCCGATGTTCACCATCGGCGACCAGATCGCCGAGGGGCTGCTCATGCACCATCCGGACATGACCAAGGAGCAGGTGCACGACCGCTGCGTGGAACTGCTCGAGCTCGTGGGCATCCCGCAGCCCGAGGAGCGTCTGACCAGCTTCCCGCACCAGTTCTCCGGCGGCATGCGCCAGCGCGTGATGATCGCCATCGCGATCGCCAACGACCCCGACGTCATCATCGCCGACGAGCCGACCACCGCGCTCGACGTGACCATCCAGGCACAGATCCTCGACGTGCTCGCCAAGGCGCAGAAGGAGACCGGCGCCGCCGTCGTGCTCATCACGCACGATCTGGGCGTCGTGGCCGGCGCCGCCGACGACATCCTCGTCATGTACGCGGGCCGTCCGGTCGAACGCGCCAGCATCGACGACATCTTCCAGCATCCGTCGATGCCGTACACGATGGGCCTGCTGGGCGCCGTCCCCAAGCCGCACGTCGCCGCTTCGCAGCGCCTCGTGCCGATCCAGGGCAACCCGCCGTCGCTGGTCGACATCCCCAAGGGCTGCCCGTTCTCCCCGCGCTGTCCGTTGGCCACGCCCGAGTGCTCGCTGGCCGAACCCGACCTCGAGGTCGTCGACCCGACCAGCGGCCATCTGGCCTCCTGCCGCCGTCTCGACGAGATCGTCGCCAAGGACATGAAGTACACCGACGTGTTCCCGGTGCCGGACCAGCTGCCCGCCGACTGGGCCGAGGTGCCGCGCGACCAGCGTCCGGTGACGCTGGACGTGGAGCATCTGGTCAAGCACTTCCCGCTCACCGGCGGCGGCATGTTCCGCCGTACGGTCGGCCAGGTGGCCGCCGTCGACGATGTGACGTTCAAGATCCGCGAGGGCGAGACGCTGGCGCTGGTCGGCGAATCCGGCTCCGGCAAGTCCACCACGCTCATGGAGATCATGAACCTGCTCAAGCCCGAGGACGGCCGCATCGTCGTGCTCGGCAAGGATCTCGCCGAGCTGAAGAAGCGCGCCGACCGCAAGGCGCTGCGCAAGGACCTGCAGATCATCTTCCAGGATCCGATGAGCTCGCTCGACCCGCGTATGCCGATCTACGACGTGCTGGCCGAGCCGATGCGCGCCCACAAGTGGAGCAAGGAGCGCATCAACGAGCGCATCGGCGAGCTGATGGAGCTCGTGGGCATCAACCCCGACTACGTGGACCGCTTCCCGTCGCAGTTCTCCGGCGGCCAGCGCCAGCGCATCTCCATCGCGCGCGCCCTGGCCACCGATCCGAAGGTGCTGCTGCTCGACGAGCCGATCGCCTCGCTCGACGTGTCGATCCAGGCGGGCATCATCAACCTGCTTGAGGACCTGCAGGCCAAGCTGAAGATCTCGTACCTGTTCGTTGCGCACGATCTGGCGGTCATCCGCCACATCTCCGACCGTGTGGCCGTCATGTATCTGGGGCAGGTCGTCGAACTGGGCGAGACCGAGGACGTCTTCACCCATCCGCGCCACCCGTACACGCAGGCCCTGCTGTCCGCGATCCCGGTGCCGGACCCGGTGGTCGAGCGCACCCGCCAGCGGATCATCCTCAAGGGCGACCTGCCCTCCCCGGCCGAGAAGCATCCGGGATGCCGCTTCGCCTCGCGCTGCCCCGTCAAGCTCACGCTGAGCCCTGAACGTCAGCGCATGTGCGAGACGCAGCGCCCGCAGCTCGGCTCCGACGCGCAGATTGCGACCGAGTTCGCCTGTCACTTCCCGCTGGACGTGACCAGCGAGTCGACGCCGTTCTAGGAGCGGCCCATCGATGCCCCGCCCGGTCCGTCTCTGGGACGGACCGGGCGGGGCATCGCCGTAATCGCACTGTCCACGTTTCGGAACGGTGCGATTGCCGGTAACAAACGTGGTATAGCATCACGGGTCTAGTTGCGACCTATAGCAAGGAGAACGAACGGCACGCGCAACTCGGCCGTTCAGGAGAGGAAAGATGCCATGAAGTTCGCATCTACCATGCGCAAGGCGACTGCGCTGGCCGTGTCCGCGGCCGCGATGTTCGCCGTGGCGGGCTGCGGCAACAGCAACAGCGCCAACGGCGGCACCGACACCACCACCACCGTGACCGCCGAGCCCCAGGAGGGCGTGCCGGTCAATTACGAGGGCAGCTTCCCGAAGCCGGAGACCGACAAGGCCTACAACAACCCGAAGGACCGCGACGAGCTGCAGCAGGGCGGCACCCTGACCCTGGGCACCGTCGAGATCGGCCCGGACTGGAACGCCCTGAGCGCCAACGGCAACACCACGTACATGGACGGCATGTGGCGTCTGTACATGCCGCGCATCTGGGAGTACTCGGTCGACGGTTCCACCATCGAGCCGAACCAGAACTACGTCACCTCCGTCGAGCAGACCTCTGACTCCCCGGAGACCATCGTCTTCAACATCAACGAGAAGGCCACCTGGAACGACGGCACGCCGATGACCTGGAAGGACTTCGAGTCCACCTGGAAGGCGATGAACGGCACCGATGAGAACTTCACCCCGGCCGTCACCGCCGGCTACGAGGACATCGAGTCCGTCACCGCGGGCGACTCCGACAAGCAGGTCGTCGTGACCTTCAAGAAGGACTTCTACCCGTACGAGTCCCTGTTCAACACGCTCTACCCGTCCAAGGCCTTCGAGGGCGGCGCCGACGTCTTCGCCCAGGGCTGGCAGAACGACCCGCACTCCGATGACTGGGGTGCCGGCCCGTTCAAGGTCGAGTCGAGCTCCGACTCCGAGGTCACCTTCGTGCCGAACGAGAAGTGGTGGGGCGACGCTCCGCTGCTCGACAAGATCGTGATCAAGCAGATGGAGGACTCCGCCGCGCTCAACGCCTTCAAGAACGGCGAGACCGACGCCTCCGGCGCCTCCAGTGCCGAGTCCATGACCAACGCGAAGAGCCGTGAGGACGCCTACTTCCGCCGTGGCTACGATTCGGGCGTCTCCACGCTGACCATCAACACCAAGAGCGTTTCCGACCTCGCGCTGCGCAAGGCGTTCGTGCAGGCCATCGACCGCTCCCAGCTCCAGAAGATCGACTTCCAGGGCACCGACTGGGAGGAGGACGTTCCGGGCTCCCTGATCCTCCCGCAGTTCCAGGACGGCTACGAGGACAACATGCCGAAGGACTCCGCGTACTCCACCGACAACGCGAAGAAGACCCTCGAGGACGCCGGCTACACCCTGAACGGCGACTACTACGAGAAGGACGGCGAGACCGCCTCCATCACGTACACCACCTTCGGTGACTCCGCCACCTCCAAGGCCATCACCGGCGCCATCCAGAAGATGGCCAAGGCCGCCGGCATCAAGGTCGACAGCGACGTCAAGGCGTCCGCCGACTTCTCCAAGACCGTCTACAGCGGCGACTGGGACATGATCGGCCTCGGCTGGGGCGCCAGCGACCCGTTCGGCTATTCCTCGTCCTCCTACCAGCTCTACGGCTCGACCTCCGAGTCGAACTTCTCCTTCACGGGCACCGACGAGATCGACGAGCTGCTCAAGGGCGTGACCAGCATCAAGGACTCCAAGGAGGCCATTGCGCAGTTCAACGAGGCCGAGAAGAAGGCCCAGGAGCTGTACGCGCAGATCCCGTGGGCGAACGGCCAGATCACCATCGCCGTCAAGAAGGGCCTGGCCAACTACGGTCCGGCCGGCTACTCCGCCGGTTCCCGCCTGTACTTCACCGCTCATCCGGAGAACGTCGGCTGGGAGAAGTGATTCGCCTGATCGGCTGATCATCGCCTTCTGACATGAGTTCGGGCCCCTCCTCGGAGGGGCCCGAACTCGTTGTATGACAGTATGGAAAGGCCGTTCCGGGAAGCGCTCCCGGAACGGCCCTTGGAGTCGGTCCAGTCCGTTCGGCCCGTTCAGCGGCAGATGCGCGAAATCGGCTGCCAGGGCTGCAGTGTCACCGGTTCGGACTCGACGGCCTTGAGGGTCGCCTCGTCCAGGAACTCGCGGCGGATGACGATCTCCTGCACGTAGCGGTCGAACCAGGGGCCGGAGGCCACGTAGTAGCCGTCCACGCCGTTGTCCTTGCCCCAGCTGTTCTCCACCTTCCAACGGTCCGCATAGCCGTCGGCGTCGATGTTGACGCCGGTGAGGGTCATCGCATGGTTGGACGGGGAGTCCATGTATTCGAGGCCGTGCGCCTTGTCGGACGTGAACTCGGTGCCGAACAGCTCGTCCACGCGCACGGTGGCCGCGTCGAACACGCCCGCCTTGCGCAGCGAGAACTGCATGCAGTCGCAGGCGAACCAGATCGGATGGCCGGCGGCCAGCTGGTCGACGGCGGCCTTGCGGAACACGTCGAGCGGCACGTTCACGAAGTCCATCGGAGCCTCGCCGGCCACATTGCCCTCGAACGCGATCTGGTAGCGCGTGTAGAATGGCGTGGAGGCGAGCGGCGAGTTCGTCAGGCACACGAAGTCATCGAGGTCGACGCCCACGTACTTGGCGTAGAACTCCTGTGGGGTGATGCCGCGCTCCACGATCTGACGGCGCGCATCAACGCCCTTGGGGGACTTGGCCGTTGCATCCGCCACACCGTTTTCGCCGTCCTTGCCGCCGTCCTTGACGCGCAGCAGCAGGTCGAACGTCGCCGGCGGCTCGCCCATCGCGATCGCGCAGATACGGTAGACGACGCCCATACGCTCCACCTTCATCGCACGAAGCTCCTCCATCGGACGACCCTCGCGGTGGGCGTCGCGCAGCTCGGCCGCGAACTCGCGCAGCTTCGTGTTGAGATACTGCTCGAACGCCTCCGAATTGCGGGAGTTCGCCGACTCCGGATAGGCGTCCTTGGGTACCAGACCGTACTTCTTCACCAGCGGCACGAACATCTGCCACCAGCCGCCGTCGCCGGCCGGCAGACCGTTGACGGACTGGAAGACGCGGCTGTCGGTCGCCTCGTCGAGCGTGGCGAGCACGTTCTCCAGATAGAAGTTCGACTTCTCCAGCTTGTCGAAGAAGAACAGGTAGCTTTCGGAGAACTCGAAGTCCTCCAGATCCCACTTGTGGATCAGCTCGTAACGCAGCGTGTTCAGTGAGGAGAACATCCAGCAGCGGCCGGAATGCTCCTGGTTGGTGATCGAACCCTGCTTGAGTTCGATCGAGAACGTGCGCGGCAGCTCGCGCACGCCGCGGTACGAGGTCGCGGCCTGGAGGATGCCGTTGGAGACGGCGGCGTTGGCCGCCACCAGATTCGCGCGGTCGGCGTTGAACTCCTGCGAATAGCGCTTGAGCAGGTCGGCGTCGAGCGCCAGACCCTCGGGCTGTGAAGCCATGGGCGTGTTCCTTTCATAGTCGACGGTGAAACGTTGCCGCAGCAAGTCTACCCGCGTCCGGAGCCCCGGCCGTGCGGCGTACCGTCATGCGGCGTGCCACGCTATAGTGAAGCGCATGAGCATCACCATCACCACTTCGAACGTGAACGGCCTGCGCGCCGCCAAGCGCAAGGGCATCGACGCCTGGGCGGACGCCCACACGCCGGACGTCTGGTGCCTGCAGGAGGTGCGCGCCCCGCAGGCCGAGATCGACCCCATCGTCGACGGATTCCGCTTCGCGTACGCGACCGCCGGCCGCGTCGCATCGCCCGACGGACTTGCCTGCGTCAACGAGGTGTGCCGCGTCAAGGGACGCGCCGGCGTCGCACTGCTCAGCGCCCTGCCGGTCGTCGAAACTCGCTGCGGCCTGCCCGGTCTGGACGAGGACGTCGACTCCGGACGCTGGGTCGAGGCCGACGTGACCACGCCGCAGGGGTACACGCTGACCGTCGCCTGCGTGTACGTGCACGCCGGCAACGTCGACGACCCGGTCAAGATGACGCAGAAGTACCGCTTCCTCGACGCGATGCTCGGCCGGCTCGCCGACCTGCGCGACGAGGCGGCGCGAGGCGGGCGTCAGGCCGTGCTGTGCGGCGACTTCAACATCGCGCACACGCCGCTGGACATCAAGAACGCGAAATCCAACGAGACGCACGCCGGATTCCTGCCCGCCGAACGCGCCTACGTGGACCGCTGGCTGGGCGAACTCGAATTCGTGGACGTCGTACGCGACCTCGCCGGCGGCATCCAGGGACCGTACACATGGTGGAGCCAGCGTGGCCGCGCCTTCGACAACGATACGGGCTGGCGCATCGACTACCAGTTCGCCACGCCCGAACTGGCCGAGACCGCGCGCGGGTTCGTCATCGACAAGGCCCCCTCGTACGATGCGCGCTGGTCCGACCACGCGCCGCTGTCCGTCACCTACGACGTGTGAACCGCACGGCACGCCGGGCGCGGACGGGCCGACATGCCCGCGCCCGGCGGACGGCTTCCAGCCAAACGCAAGGCATGGTGCTACGCTAGTCGGAGCCAACCGTTACCTGACATGAGGAGCACCAATGGGACTGTTTGGATTCGGCAAGAAGAAGCATCAGGACGACGCCGTCACTGAGCCGGCCGCCGAAGCGGACGAGGCCGTCGCCGAGGACGCCGCCCCCGCCGAACCGGTCTACCCGACCGAGCCGACGGCCGTCTACGAGGGCCGTGGCGACACGTACGGCCCGTGGGACGTGAACGACGAGGACGTCATCGACTATGACGCGCACCTCGACCTGGGCGCCTACTATCTGCCGTTCCTGCAGGGCATCGGCCTGCGCATCAAGGCGAACCGCGCCACCAACCAGATCCTGGGCGCCACCATCACCTACGGCACGTCCGGACTGGAGATCGAGGCGTTCGCCGCGCCCAAGACCATGGGCCTGTGGGACGACGTGCGCGCCGACCTGCTCGAAGGCAACGCCGCCGCCACCGAACAGCCCGGCGTATTCGGCACCGAGCTGACGCTGCCGGTCACCGTCAAGGGCGGCAAGACGCTGCGCACGCGCATCGTCGGCGTCGACGGCCCGCGCTGGATGCTGCGCGGCATCTTCTCCGGCAAGGCGGCCGTGCTGCCCGACGACCCGGAGACACTCGCCCTCAACCGCTTCTTCGCCGACATCGTCGTGGACCGCGGCGCCGACCCGCTGGCCCCGCGCGACCTGATCCCGATGCACCCGCCGGTCGCCCCCGCCGCACGCAAGGCCGCCAAGGCCGCCGCCGAAGACGCCGAGGCCGGCAAGGAGCATCTCGACGCCATCCCGGACAAGCCGACCGGCCCGTTCGACTCCGACCAGCAGGTCGAAGTCAAGACCACGCTGTCGCGCGGCCCGATGTTCTCCGAAGTCCGCTGACGCATGGCATCATCCAACGGTTCCGACGCGACGGCCCGTCGCACTGGCATGGCGTCGCTCGCCGGCGCGGGCGACGACGCCGACTTCTCCGTCGTCGACGCGATCGGCGGGCCGCGCGGCGTCGTCGAATCGATGCTGCCGGGCGTCGTGTTCGTCGTGCTGTTCGTCATCACATCCGACCTCAACCTGACGATCGGCGTGTCCGCCGTGCTGGCCGTGGCGCAGGTGATCGTGCGCCTATGCCAGCGCCAGTCGGCGATGGGCGCGCTCAGTGGCCTGATCGCCGTGGGCATCTGCCTGATCTGGGCGTGGAAGAGCCACGAGGCGCGCAACTACTACATGTTCGGCTTCATCACCAACGCCGTGTACTTCGTGCTGCTCACGCTCTCGCTGGCCGTGCGCGTGCCCGGACTGGGCCTGATGGTCGAATTCATCCGCACGATCCCCACCGAACGGTTCCGCGCATGGTTCGACGACTGGATGGGCGACGCCGCGCTCAAACGCGCGTACATGACCGTGACCGCACTGTGGGCCGGCGTGTTCGCCCTACGGCTGATCGTGCAGGTGCCGCTCTACCTGACCGACCATGTGGCGTTGCTCGGCACCGCCCGCCTGCTTATGGGCATCCCGTTCTGGGCGCTGGCGATCTGGGTGTCGTACCTGATCATCGCCACGCCGCTGCACCGACACAAGGCCGTCGCCGCGGCCGCCGCCGGCGAGACGGGCGACGACGGCGGGGCTGACGCCGACACGGACTGAACCGCCCGCCATCATCATCCACACCGACAACCACCAACCGACCGTCATCACGACCGCGAAAGGACATCATGGACGCCGAGGTACGCATCGAACGCTACGCCGACCAGGGACGCTGCGTCGGACACATCGACGGGCGCGTCGTCTTCGTGCGCTTCGCCCTGCCCGGCGAGCGCGTCGTCGTCCGGCTCGACGAGCCGCACGAACGCGACGACCGCTTCTGGACCGGCGAGGTCGTCGACGTGCTCGAAGCGAGCCCCGACCGTGTCGCCCCCGCATGGCCGCTCGCCGGACCGCTTGCGATGGGTGGAGGCTGCGGCGGTGCCGACCTCGTGCACGTCTCGCTCGACGGCCAGCTGCGCTGGAAGGCCGTGACCGTCTCCGAACAGCTCAGCCGGCTCGGCCACGTCGAGGTCGCCGTGCCGGTCACGCGCATCGACGGCGACGAGACACTCGGCGGCTTCCACTGGCGCACCCGCATCGAGATGATCGCCGACGACGAGGGCCGTCCCTCGATGCGCCGGCGTGGCTCGCACACGCGCGTCCCGCTCGACACGATGCCGCTGGCCACCAAGGCGCTGCTCGGCGTCGCCGACGCGCGGCACGTGTGGGACGGCGGACTCGAGCCCGGCTCGCAGATCCGCCTGTCGGTGCCCGAACCGCGCGATGGCGGCGGCCTCGACGCGGGCGATCCGGGCGACAACTATGCGGTGCTCGTCGACGGGCAGCTGCGCGCCGGCTCCGACACGCTCGTCGAACGTGTCGACGTGGACGGCACGAGGTTCGACTACACGGTCGACGCGAACGGCTTCTGGCAGATCCACCGTCAGGCGCCCGTCGTCCTCGCCAACCATGTGATCGCGCTCGCCAAGCACGAACTGGACGGCAGGACGTCCGCGGTCATCTGGGACCTGTACTCCGGCTCCGGCCTGTTCACGCTGCCGCTGGCCACGCTCGCCGCGCCGCGCACGCGCATGCTCAGCGTCGAAGGCGGCCGCAGCGCCGTACGCAACGCCCAGCGCAACCTGCGTCACCTCGGATTGAGCGACGTGGACGCGCGCTGCGGCGACGTGTCCGCCACGATCGCGCACGCGCCCGCCCACCTGTCCCGTCCCGACCTGATCGTCCTCGACCCGCCGCGCGCCGGCGCCCGCGCCAAGGTGTGCCGCCAGATGGCCGCCACCGGCGCGCAGTCGATCATCTACATCGCCTGCGATCCGACCAGCCTCGCCCGCGACACCGGCACGCTGCTCACACTCGGCTACGAGCCGGTCGACGTGCGCGCCTTCGACATCTACCCGATGACCCATCACGTCGAGACCGTCGCCCTCTTCCGCCGCAAGGAGCAGGCGTGAACCGACATGCGGCCAGCCGGCGCGCGGCCGCCGCGCTGACGGCCGCCACGGCCGTGCTGACGCTCGGCGCATGCGAACCCGCCGGCCGGGCGGTCGGCGACACACAGGAAAGCGACCCGGACGTGGCGCACGTGGGTGCGGTCACGTCCGAGATCCTCGTCGGCCTCGTCGGCATGCAGGGCGCCGACGTCGACCGGATGGCCCTCGACGCGTACGATGCAGCCGACCTGGACGCCGTGTACGTGTCCACCGACGGCGTGGACGACCCCGGCGACGCCGCGCGACGCGGCATCGCCGACCTGGTCGAACGCCGGGCGACCATCATCGTCATCAGCGGCCTTGACGCGACCGCCGACGCCGCATCCTGGGACGATGCGCTCGGCAAGGCGCGCGCCGCCGGCATCCCCGTCGCCCTCCTCAACCCGGTCGCGCCGCCCGACGACGACACACTCTACGCCGCCAACCTCGTCGTCAACGACCGGGCCATGGACGCGACGCCGTTGGCCGACGCGACCCGCACCATCATCGACGACGAACCCCACGAACGCGACATCATGGTCACCACGCTCGGCTGAACACGGATGCAACCCCGGCCATTCCCGGATTCATCCCCGGGACGGACCCCGCCGCGCGCCGCACACGGTAGGCTGGAGGCCATGAGCCTTTCCCTGCCCACCAGCGCACAGACCGGGCTGAGCGCCGCCGACGTCGCCGACCGCGTCGCCCGCGGACAGACCAACGCCGTCACGTCGGCCACGTCACGCTCCCTGGGCGACATCGTGCGCGCCAACGTGTTCACCCTGTTCAACGGCATCATCCTCGCCGCGATGGCGCTCGTGCTCGCCACCGGATCATGGCGCGACGCGGTGTTCGGCTTCGTCATCATCATCAACACCGGCATCGGCATCGTCACCGAAGTGCGCGCCAAACACGCCCTCGACAAACTGTCCATCCTCGTCGAAGCGCCCTGCGCGGTCCGCCGCGACGGCACGGACATCGAAATCAGCCACGACGACATCGTCCTCGACGACCTGCTGTGGCTGCGCGCCGGCGACCAGGTGCCCGCCGACGCGCAGATCGTCGACAACTGGGGCGTCGAACTCGACGAATCGATGCTCACCGGCGAATCACGCACCGTGCGCAAACGGCCCGGCGACCAGACGTACTCCGGATCCACCGTCGTATCCGGCAGCGCGCTCGTCCGCGTCACCGCAGTCGGCGAGCACGGCTACGCGGCCCGCCTCACCGCCCAGGCCAAGGTGTACCGCAAAACCGTGTCCGACCTCACCAAGGGCATCAACACGATTCTGAAATTCATGACCGTGCTCGTCGTGCCGTTGTGCATCCTGCTCGTCATCTCCCAGATCAACGCCGTCGGCGGATGGCACGAGGCGCTCGCCGACGGATCGTGGCGGCAGGCCGTCGTCTCCGCCGTCGCCGGCGTCGTCGGCATGATTCCCGAAGGACTCGTGCTGCTCACCTCGCTCAACTTCGCCATCGCCGCGATGCGGCTCGCCCGCGGCAACACGCTCGTCCAGGAACTCGAATCCGTCGAGACGCTCGCCCGCGTCGACTGCCTCAACCTCGACAAGACCGGCACCGTCACCGACGGCGGCATCGCCTACGAGCGGCTCATCATGATCGACGATCCGACCGGCGACGCGACGAGGGAGCGGCCCATAACCGAACGCGAGGCCACGCAGGCCCTGTACGACCTGTCGGACGAAGCCCGACCCAACGCCACCGGACAGGCCGTGCTCGCCGCGCTGCGCGACGCCGGCTACACGGCCGGCGACGTCGCCGCGCGCATCCCGTTCTCCTCCGCGCGCAAATGGAGCGCCATCACCGCGCAGGACGGGAGCACATGGTATCTGGGCGCGCCCGAAGTGCTCCTCGCCGCATTCGACGGCGACCACACGGTCCTGCTGGACCGCGTCGGCGAATACGCGGCCGACGGCAGCCGCGTGCTGCTCGTCGCCCGCGCCGCACTGCCGGCCTCCGGCAATCCCGCCGCAGACGGGACGTCCGACGCGGACATCATCGCCACCATCGCCGCCGAACCCACCCTCGACCCGCACGCCCGGCCCGTCGCCCTCGTCCTATGCGCCGAACGCATCCGCCCCGACGCCCAGGCCACGCTCGCCTGGTTCCGCGACCAAGGCGTACGCTGCCGCATCATCTCCGGCGACAACCCGCTCACCGTCGGCGCCATCGCCGCCAAGGTGCGCCTGACGGGCGAGCGACCGCCCCGCGCGATGGACGCGCGCGACCTGCCCGCCGACATCGAGGCGCTCGCCGACGTGCTCGAGGACGTCGACGTGCTCGGCCGCGTCCTGCCCGACCAGAAGAAGGCCATCGTCGAGGCGCTCCACCGCCGCGGGCACGTCGTGGCGATGACCGGCGACGGCGTCAACGACGCGCTCGCCATCAAGGAGGCCGACCTGGGCATCGCGATGGGCAACGCGGCGCCCGCCACCAAGGCCGTCGCCCAGGTCGTGCTCGTCGACTCGCGTTTCGGCCACCTGCCCGACGTGGTAGCCCGCGGCCGGCAGGTCATGGCCAACATGGAACGCGTCGCCAGCCTGTTCCTCGTCAAGACCGTCTACTCGGCGCTCATCTCGCTGGGCGTCGTGCTCACCGCCATCCCGTTCCCCTATCTGCCGCGGCACATCACCTACGTGGGCGCGCTCACCATCGGCTGCCCCGCGTTCATCCTCGCGCTCGCGCCCAACACGCGCCGCTACCTGCCCGGATTCCTGCGCCGCGTCGTACGCTTCGCCCTGCCCGGCGGCACCGCGGTGGCCCTGTCGGTGCTGCTGTCCGCATGGATCCTGCCCGGATTGATGGGCTGGGATCTGGACGTCGCCGACGACCTCGCGTCGCTGCGCGCCACGTGCGCGATCATCGTGTTCGTGCTCGGCGTGTTCGTGCTCGCCCGCGTCGCCAGTCCGCTGCGATCCTGGCGGGGCATACTCGTCGCCGCGTTCGCCGCGGCCGGCGTGACCGGCATGGTCATCCCGTTCGTCGCATCCTTCTTCGCCCTGCAGGTGCCGTCCGGACGCGTGCTCATAGCCACCTGCGTGGCGCTCGCGATCGCCGCGGCGATCTTCGCGCTGTGCCATGCCGTGGAGGCGCTCGCGGCGCGAATTATCTCACATGGCGACCCGACACGCCATACCATATGAGACATGCCGGTAACGTGGGCGGCGGATAATCGTCGACGGCAACCATCGTCGACGGCGACCGTCACGGCGATCCGCCGCCCCGTTCCCGATTCCGGAGGTACGCATGTCCGTACGCGACGCACAGCTGGCCACGCTCGACGCGGCCGGCACGACCTACGACTACTATTCGATCGCCGACCTGCCCGGCATCGACCGTCTGCCCTACTCGCTCAAGGTGCTTGTCGAGAACCTCGTGCGCAACGTCGACGGCGCGAACATCACCGACGACCATGTGCGCGCCCTGCTCGACTGGGATCCGCAGGCCGAACCCAGCCGCGAGATCCAGTTCACGCCCTCGCGCGTCGTCATGCAGGATTTCACCGGCGTGCCGTGCATCGTCGACCTCGCCACCATGCGCGACGCCGTCAAGGCGCTCGGCGGCGACCCGGCCGTCATCAACCCGCAGGTGCAGTCCGACATGGTCATCGACCATTCGGTGCAGATCGACCGCTACGCGACCGCCGACGCCGTCGAACGCAACATGGACATCGAATACCGGCGCAACGGCGAACGCTAC
>Cebus_capucinus_imitator_PRJNA485217_SSR093__coassemble_501_pt1 | contig 15389 bp, 8 predicted proteins | sample Cebus_capucinus_imitator_PRJNA485217_SSR093__metabat2_high_PE_006 | metagenome-assembled genome bin Cebus_capucinus_imitator_PRJNA485217_SSR093
CGTTCGCTCATCGGCCTGCGTCCGCGCATCGCGCACCTGCTGGCCGATGCCGCCGCCGCACCGACCGCCGATTGGCGCAATCCGTCGCGCTCGCGCGACGTCGACGTCGACGACGTGCGCGCCGGCGACCTGATCGTCGTGCGCACCGGCGAGCGCATCCCCGTCGACGGCGTGGTCGTCGCCGGCGAGGCGAGCGTCGACGAGTCGATGATCACCGGCGAGTCGAAGCCCGTCGTCAAGTCGGCGGCGTCCGCCGCCGCGGATGCCCCGACGAACGACGCGACGCTGACCGGCGCGACGGTCGTGCTGCGTGGCTCGCTGCTCATGCGTGCCACGCAGGTGGGCGGCGACACGGTGCTGTCGCAGATCGTCGCGATGGTGGCGCGCGCGCAGGCGACCAAGGCGCCGGTGCAGCGGCTCGCCGACCGCATCGCCCGCATCTTCGTGCCGGCGGTGATGGTCGTCGCCGTGTGGACGTTCGCCCTGTGGGCGGCGTTCGGCGCCGAGCCGCGGATCGCGCACGCGCTCGTCACCGCGGTGAGCGTGCTCATCATCGCCTGCCCGTGCGCGCTCGGCCTGGCCACGCCGCTGTCGGTGACGGCGGCGATGGGACTGGGCGCCACGAACGGCGTGCTCGTCACGTCGGCGAAGGCGTTGGAGCGGGCGCGGATGATCCGCACGGTCGTGTTCGACAAGACCGGTACGATCACACGCGGCACGGTCGACGCGGACGCGGCGGCCGATGCGCCCAGCTACGCGCACGACCCCGTCAAGGACGGGTCGCGCGAGGCGGTCGCCGCACTGCGGGCCGCCGGCATCCGCACGGTCATGCTGTCGGGCGACAAGGCCGAGACGGCGGCGCGCGTCGCGCGCGAGGTCGGCATCGACACGGTCGTCGCGCAGGTGCGCCCCGACGGCAAGGCGTACTGGATCCGGCGCCTGCAGGCGGCGCGCGACGCCGACCCGCAGGCGCGCGCCGAGATCGGCGATGTGCCGGACGGCCTGATCGCGATGGTCGGCGACGGCATCAACGACGCGCCGGCGCTCGCACAGGCCGATCTGGGCATCGCGATCGGCACCGGCACGGACGTGGCGATGCAGTCGGCGGACGTGACGCTGATGAACGGCGACCTGCGCGGCGTGCTCAGGACCATCGCCCTGTCGAACGCGACGATGCGCAACATCCGCGAGAATCTCGCGTGGGCGTTCGGCTACAACATCGTCGGCATCCCGATCGCCGCCGGCGTGCTCTACCCGTTCACCGGCTGGCTGCTCAGCCCGATGATCGCCGGTCTGGCGATGGCGTTCAGCTCGACGTGTCTGGTGCTCAACGCGAACCGGCTGCACCGGGTGCGGCTCACCGACGCCGCGCCGGCCACGCCGGCCACATCGACCACGTCGCAGGCGGCCGGCGGACCGTCGTCGGCGGAGCATCGCGGACACCCGTCCACCGACGACGCGCCGGAGCCGACGATCATCGTCGACGAGCGCACGATGATGGCACACTGGGAGACGGGTGCGACGTGCCACGCCGCGCCGCACGACAGCAAGGAGGACCATATGGACATGCACATGATGCACACGGCGACGCCGATGGACGGCGAGACCGCCACCGATCCGGTGTGCGGCATGACCGTCGCGGTCAACGCCGAGGCGATCACCCGCGAGCACGAGGGCCGCACGTACTACTTCTGCGGCGAGCACTGCGCGGTCAACTTCGCGAAGGCCCCGCAGATCTTCCTCTCGTAAAGCCGGCGCCGACGGACGACGTCACGACGACGCGGCATACAGGGTGGGCCCCGGAACCACGATGGTTCCGGGGCCCACCCGCGTTTCCGGCATTGCCGACACGACCGGCACCGCCCGATTCTCCAGCGTCGGGCTCGCAAGCCGGACCTACTCGGCCGGCTGCGTCTCCTCGACCGACAGCGTCAGATGCGCGCCGCCGTCCACGTCCGCATGGTCGACGCGCACGGTCTGGCCGTCGTGGACGCGGCCGGCCAGCAGCATGCGGGCCAGCTGGTCACCGACCTCGGTCTGCACGAGGCGGCGCAGCGGACGGGCGCCGTACGCCGGGTCGAAACCGGTGTCGGCAAGCCAGCGGCGGGCCGCCTCGGTCACGTCGAGGCGGATGCGACGCTCGGTCAGACGCGACGCGACCTGCGCGACCTGGATGTCGACGATGCCGCCCAGCTCGTCGCGCGTCAGCGGCTGGAACACGACCAGCTCGTCGAGACGGTTGACGAACTCGGGCTTGAAGTTCGCGTGCACGGCGTCCATCACCGCGCGGCGCTTCGCGTCCGCGTCCAGATCGGGGTTGACGAGGAACTGCGATCCGAGGTTCGACGTCATGATGAGGATCGTGTTGCGGAAGTCGACGGTACGGCCCTGACCGTCGGTCAGACGGCCGTCGTCGAGCACCTGCAGGAGCACGTCGAACACCTCCGGATGCGCCTTCTCGACCTCGTCGAACAGCACCACCGAATACGGGCGGCGACGCACCGCCTCGGTCAGCTGGCCGCCCTCCTCGTAACCCACGTAGCCGGGCGCGGCACCGATGAGCCGCGACACGCTCGACTTCTCCATGTACTCGGACATGTCGATGCGCACCATCGCACGCTCGTCGTCGAACAGGAAGTCGGCGAGCGCCTTGGCGAGTTCGGTCTTGCCCACGCCGGTGGGGCCGAGGAACAGGAACGAGCCGGTGGGCCGGTTCGGGTCGGCGATGCCGGCGCGCGAGCGGCGCACCGCGTCGGCGACGGCCGTGACGGCCTCCTTCTGGCCGATGACGCGCCTGCTGAGCGCGTCCTCCATGGTCAGGAGCTTCTCGTTCTCGCCCTGCATGAGCCGTCCGACGGGGATGCCGGTCCATTCGGCGACGATGCGGGCGACGGAGTCGGCGTCGACGTGGTCGGGGACCATCGGCTCGCCGGGGGTGCCGGCGTCGGAGATGTCGGCGTCGGCGTGTTCGGCCGCGTCGAGCTGCCGCTGGATCGCGGGGATCTCGCCGTAGAGGATGCGCGACGCTTCGGCGAGGTTGCCTTCGCGCGTGTACCGGTCAGCCTCGACGCGCAGCGCGTCGAGCCGGGCGCGCAGGTCGCCGATCTTGTTGCGGTCGGCCTTCTCGGCGTCCCAGCGGGCGGTGAGGCCGGCGAGGCGTTCGCGCGCGTCGGCCATGTCGGCGCGCAGCTTCTCCAGACGTTCCTTGGATGCGGGGTCCTCGGCTTTCCGAAGCTGCATCTCCTCCATCTCGTAGCGGGTGACGAGGCGCTGGAGCTCGTCGATCTCCTCGGGGGACGAGTCGAGTTCCATGCGCAGGTGGGCGGCGGCCTCGTCGACGAGGTCGATGGCCTTGTCGGGCAGCTGACGGCCGGAGATGTACCGGTTGGACAGGGTGGCGGCCGCGACGAGCGCGTCGTCGCCGATGGTGACCTTGTGGTGGGCTTCGTAGCGCTGCTTGAGACCGCGCAGAATGGCGACGGTGTCCTCGACGCTCGGTTCGCCGACGAACACCTGCTGGAAGCGGCGTTCGAGCGCCGGGTCCTTTTCGATGTTCTCGCGGTATTCGTCGAGCGTGGTCGCGCCGATCATGCGCAGTTCGCCGCGGGCGAGCAGCGGCTTGAGCATGTTGCCGGCATCCATGGAGCCTTCGGCCGCGCCGGCGCCGACGACGGTGTGGATCTCGTCGATGAACGTGATGACCTGCCCGTCGGCCGACTTGATCTCGTTGAGGACGGCCTTGAGGCGTTCCTCGAATTCGCCGCGGTATTTCGATCCGGCGACCATCGACCCGAGGTCGAGGCTGATGAGCCGCTTGTTCTGCAGCGTGGTGGGCACGTCGCCGGCGACGATGCGCTGGGCGAGGCCTTCGACGACGGCGGTCTTGCCGACGCCCGGCTCGCCGATGAGCACCGGGTTGTTCTTGGTGCGGCGGGACAGGATCTGGATGACGCGGCGGATCTCCTGGTCGCGGCCGATGACCGGGTCGAGCTTGCCTTCGCGTGCGGCGGCGGTCAGGTCGGTGGAGTATTTCTCGAGCGCCTGATACGTGCCTTCCGCGTCGGGGCTGGTGACCTTGGCGCCGCCGCGCACGCCCGGCACGGCCTTGCGCAGCGCGTCGGCGGTGACGCCGGCACGTTTGAGGATGTCGGCGGACTGGTTGGGTTCGGCGGCGGCGATGCCGATGAGCAGGTGTTCGGTGGACACGTAGTCGTCGCCCATCGCATGCATCTCCTGTTCGGCGCGTGCGAGGGCGGCGCTCAGCTGACGGCTGGCCTGCGCCTGGACGGTGGTCGAGCCGCTGGCGCTGGGCAGCGCGACGAGCGCGTTGCGTACGGCGGCGCCGATGGCCTGCGGGTCGCCGCCGGCCGCCTGGATGAGCGGTCGGATGACGCCGTTCTCCTGTCGCAGCAGCGCGTCGAGCACGTGCAGGGTTTCGACCTGCGCGTTGCCGGCGGCGGACGCGCTCTGGATCGCGTCGCCGATCGCCTGCTGGGCCATGGTGGTGAATTTCTGCTCCATATCAGCCTCCGGTTCCGCGCCGGCGCATCCGGGCGGGGCGGTGTGTCCCGCGGGCGTCGGCGCATGCGTGTTCTGCACTGGTCAACCGAACCGTCGCCCATTCTATTCCCGAAACTTGAGTCCACCACACTCAAGTTTCATCAATCCGCGTGTTTCGCTGACATCGTCAGCGGACAATCGCGCCCCGGTCGGAACCGATCGGAACCAATCGGAGCCGATCCCCATCCCGTCACGTACGAATCCCGACGCAACACACGACCCCAGCGTCGCAATCCGCACACCAGACATCCGTCACATACAGATTCCGACGCAACACACCACCCCAGCGTCGCAATCCGCGAACCAACCCCCACCCGTATGCGAATCCCGACGCAACACGACCTCCCAGCGTCGCAATCCGCGCATCCACCGTCCGCCGTTTACCGGACACGACGCAACAGGCCCCTTTCCGGGACCGGCGGAAGGCCGGCATCCGGAAAGGGGCCTGTTGGAACGATGGATCAGCCGACGAACCAGCCAGCGGACCAGCCGGCAGACCAGCCGACGTCGGCCGACGTCAGCCGCGCACGACCACGTTGCGCAGCGAGCCGATGCCGTCGACGATCACCTCGGCCTCGTCGCCGGGGCACAGCGAACCGGACGCATGGGGCGTGCCGGTGAGGATCACATCGCCCGGCAGCAGCGTCGAGAACGAGGAGATCGCGGCGATCTGCTCGGCCATGCCGTGGATCAGGTTCGCGGTGGTGCCGCTCGCCTCGGGCACGTCCTCGCCGTTGAGACGGAACGAGATGGCCGCGTCACGCCAGTTGAACTCGTCGCGCGTGACGATCCACGGGCCCAGCGGGCAGGACGTGTCGAAGCCCTTGGCGCGCGTCCACATCGGGTCGGCGCCCTGCAGGTCGCGCAGGGTCACGTCGTTGACGCAGGTGAAGCCGAGCACATGGTCCATCGCGTCGGCGACGCTTACGTTCCTCGTGATACGGCCGATGACCACGGCGACCTCGGGCTCGTAGTTCATGTCGTCGCTGTAGGAGGGGAACACGATCGGATCGTCGGGGCCGATGACCGACGTGGACGGCTTGGTGAAGATCATCATGTCCTCGGGCGCGTGCGCGACGTCGGAATGACCGGCCTCGTGCATGAAGCGGGCGTGCGCCTCGTAGTTCTTCGCCAGGCCGAACACCTTCGACGGGATGACGGGGGCGAGCAGACGCACCCCCTCGGCGTCGACGGCGTAGCGGCTGCCGGTGGGCGAGACGGCGCCGGCACCCAGCGGGTAGCCGTCGAGTTCGACGAGATAGTCCTTGCCGTCCGACTCGTCGGTCTGGACGAACGCATAACGGGGGGTGCCATTCATGGCGAAACGTGCGATTCTCATGCGCCCCAGTCTAGCCGCCTACGCGGCCATCCGCCCGACTCCACCGCTCCCGGCCGCACGACGCGGCTCCGTCACGGCGTCACGGACCGGACCGTCGGTGACGTCGTCCCCACCGCCGGCGCGCCCGGTGCCGTCGACGCCGTCCGCACCGAAGTCGAGCATGTGGTCCATGTGCAAGCCGGGGTGTCTCGTCTCCCCCGGCCTCGCATGCCGCTCGCGCAGGCGCGTCAGCAGCGCGTCGACGCGGCGTTCCAGTTCGTCGATGCGCCGCACCTGCTGGTAGATCAGCAGGTCGCGCATGTCGACATGGCGCCCGTCCCGGCGCGGCGGGAATGCGATGACGCGCGATCTGCCGCCGCCCGCACCGGCGGCGCCAGCGCCCGCGGCGACATCGACGCCGCCTTCGACGCCCGCACCGTCATCCGCAATCGCCTTGGCGCGGTGCAGCCGATCGGCGATGCCCCTCGACTGCGTTCCGGCCCCGCTGCGCCGCCACCGGGCGAAGCAGCGTTCGATGCGCTTGTATCCGATGAGCGCCGGGTCGAGCCCCGCCTCGCGGAACAGCTCGACCGGCGACTCCCCCGCCACATACCGGCGCATGCAGGACTCCTTGAAGGCATCCGCATAGGTGATGCGTCGTTCGCTCACCTCCGCCACCGCGGGCAGCGACCTCAGGTACTTGACTTCCTCGGGACTGAACATCCCCCCGCCACTGGCCATTCCATTCACCCTTCGTTGTCGGTATCGCTTCACTTCGCGGCCGTCGCAATCGTCGCGCTCGCCGTCGCCGCGGACTCGGCGGATGCATCCTCGCAGGCTGCGGTCGTCGTGGACCGCACGGCCATGATAGCCGCGGCGGCGAACACGCGCGCCCCGATACGGGGCCCTGCGGGGCATGGGCACCCCTCGTCCTATGAGCAAGGCTTACCCTTCGGCGCATGCCGCACACCCCCGCATCCCCATCGGCGTCATCATCCGCATCGGAGGGTCGCGGTCATGTGGCCATGCGCATACAACGACGGGGAGGCTTCGCATCGTCGCGATGCGAAGCCTCCCCGAAGTGATGGTGAGATTCCCTCGGCCGGTCAGGCCGTCAGGTCGTCAGGACCCGTCGGACCGTCGGGACCGTCAGGCGGTCAGGGCGCGACGGCTCGCGCCGCGGGAGCGCAGTGCCACGGTGGCGGCGGCGCCGGCCAGCAGCAGGCCGATCAGCGTGAACAGCGCGGTTCCGGCGGCGCCGGTGACCGGCAGCTGGGTGACGCTGTTGATGTTCCGGGCCTGATCGGCGGCCGGGTCGAACAGGCCGAGGTTCGTGTCGGCCTTGCCGGTCACCTGACCGCCGGTGACGGTGAACTCGAACCTGACCGGGGTGGCGGCGTAGTAGCCGTTGGGCACGGTGGTCTCCTCGACGGCGTAGGTGCCGTCGGCCAGACCCTCGAACGCGACCCTGCCGTCGGCGCCGGAGACGAAGCCGGTGGCCTCGTCCTGGTCCGCGGCCTCGGTCCACGCCTTGGTGCCGGCGCCCTGGGACAGCCAGGCGCCGCCCTTGCGCTGGATCTTGAACACGGCGCCCTGCAGGCCCTTGCCGGTGTCGCCGGCGACCTTGGTGAACGCGTAGGAGCCGGTGTGCACCGTCACCTGGCCGAAGCCGGAGGTGGTGCCATCGTGCTTGGCGACGACCTTGTTGACGGCGCCGTTACCGGCGATGGCGTCCTTGGTGACCTGCGCGGCGTAGGTGACCCTGATCTCGGCGCCGGCGTCGAAGCCGACGAATCGGACGGCGTCGAAGTCGACGGTCAACACGTTGTTCTCGACCTTGGCCGTGTAGGAGCCGGCCGGAGCGGCCTGGCCGCCGACGGTCACGGCGATCGGGTGGGCGTCGTCGTCGGCCAGCTTCAGGCCGGCGGACGGGGTGTCCTCGATGGTGAAGTCGTAGGAGTCGTAGCCCACGGTGTTGGGCACCTGGGTGGTGACCTCGAAGGTCACATACTGGCCCACCAGCGCGGACGGGTCGTTCACCTCGTTGCCCGCGGCGTCCAGCACCTTCTTGTTCGGCGTGGGCAGCGCCTCGGGCTTGACGACGACGGCGCCCAGCGTCTGGGCGGCGCCGGCCGCGCCGAGCTGCGTGTACACGCCGGAGGCGCCCGTGATCCGCGTGCCGACGATGAGCGCCTGGCCCTTGGAGTCGGTCACGAGGTACAGGCCCTCGTCATCCACGGCGATCGTGTCGCCGGTGTTGTCGACGCCGGTCTGGCCGGCCGGGATGCGCTGCGCCAGCGATGCGGCGAACTGACGCAGTGCGGCGCCGTCGGCGGTGGTGCTCCACGAGGCCACGTAGGCGGCGACGTTGCCGGCGAAGTGGGCCGGGATCGGCTTCTTCGCGTCCGGCACGGCGTCGGCGATCGCGTCGTTCCACGCGTCGACAGTGGCGAGCGAGACGCTGGAGGCCAGCGGCGCGGTGCCCTGCACGTCCGTGTACGAGGCGATGCGGTACGCCGTGTACGTGTTGCCGGCGGACAGGTCGCCCTTGAGGGTGATCGTGGACGGCGTGGCCGCGTTGGCGGTGGCGGTGAACGTCATGCCACCCAGCATGGTCACGGCGGCCAGAGCGCCGGCGACGAGTTGCCTCATCTTCATGAGAGGTCCTCTCTTCCTGGATTGTGTGTTCTTACCATTGCGGGATCCGGGGGCGTTCGCCCCGCCGGTCCGCACATCTGTTCGTGGCGGTCGGCCGTCGCCGGGTCCGGCGGCGGCCGACCGTCCCCATCGGGAGGCGGTGTCAGGCCGCCATCCGGCGACGCCATGCCATGACGCCGACGCCGGCGATCAGGGCGGCCAGGCTCAGGCCGCCGCCGTACACGAGCCAGTCGCGGGCGCTGGTGCCGCCGGTCAGCGGCAGCGCCCCTGTGCCCACGTACGCGTTCGTGAAGGTCGCCTTGCGGTCGGCCATCGTTTCGGCCGGGTCAAGGCGCGTGCCGTCGTCGCCGGCGACGCGCCTGACGCTGACCGTGGGGGCGGCGAGCGCCCCGGTGGCCGGGTCGGCCTCGACGACGACGCTCACCTCGTAGACGGCGTCCGAGTAGTGCATGCCGGCGATGGCGCGGTCGTGCGATTCGCGCACGACGTACCGGTAGGTGCCGGCGACGCCGTATTCGATGGCGCCGAATCCGGCGGTGTGGCCGTTCGTGTCCTTGCCGATGGTGACGGTGTCGTCGGCGGGCATGGGCGAGGTCTTGGGTTGGTCGGCCTCGATGACGAAGGAGAACGAGTCGTCGTCCTTCCATGCGCGTCCGGTCAGCGTCTTGCCTACGGTGATGGATCCGGCGGGCAGGACCACCGTGGTGCGCACGTTGGTGACGGTCACGTCGTAGGTCCTGACGTTGTCCGCCTGGTCGGGATGGCCGGTCGTGCTGTCGGCGGCGGACGCCTCCCACAGGTCGTCGGCGCCGATGCGCGTCGTCGTGCCGTCGGAGGCCGCGTCGTAGCCGTCGACGGCGTGTTCGGTGACGACGTAGGTGCCGGGGGCGAGGTCGTCGAATGCGATGGTCCAGTCGGGGCCGGCGGCGGCGCGTTCGGCGATCGTGTCGCCGTCGGCGGTATCGCGGTGCAGGGCGAAGGTGACGGTCGTCGCGTCGTCCGGGGCGGAGGGCGACCAGGTCTTGTGCACTGCGATCCGTCCGGTCTTCACCTGCAGGACGGGTCTGGCGTAGGCGACGTCGGCCGCCGCGTCGCAGGTCTGCGCGGTGCCGTCGATGGCCGTGCAGACGGCGTACGACAGGTGGGCCTCGTCGGTTGCGGCGAATCCGTCGCGTCCGGCCGAGTCGGCGCCGGTGTCGGCGTCGCCCTGGCGCACGACGTCGTCCTCGTCGGTGTAGCCGGCCCGGCCGGCCTGACGGTTGGCCGCGTACCGCGCGTAGGCGGCGTCGGAGGGCCTGACCGTGAAGCGCACCGTGTAGGTCACGCCGTCGGCCAGGGTGAAGCCGTCCTTCAGGACGACGTTCACCGTGCGGGTCTTCCTGTCGTAGGTGGCGGACCGCAGTTGGGAGGCCACGTCCGATCCGTCGCTGGCGAGGAGGGTGATGTCGGATGAGATCACACCGCTGCGGGCGTCGTAGGAGAACTGCGGTTCGACCCACGTCGAGAGCGTGTCGGTGATGCTCACCCTGCCGTACGAGCGCGTGGTGACCGTGGTGATGATCTGGCCGAGTTCCCTGAACACCTCGCCCAGTTCATCCACGTCGGTCTTCGGATACGCCTTGATGATCTGGACGGTCTCGCCGGTGGCGGCCTTGCCGGCCGTCTCACGGGCGGTCAGCGCCTCCAGCGGGGACACGTAGCCGTCCCGCCGGTTCCATGACCAGCCGCTCCGGGAGGTCACCTCGTCGGCCTGCGGGTCGACGTACGCCTTGTCGGGCATGTCCACGCCGACGTTGAGGATGTTCCATCCTTGGCGGGCGAGGTCCTTGCCGGCGCTGACGGCCTCGTTGTAGATCTTCAGGTCCGAACGGTCGGCGCTCCACCCGGCTTTGCCGGGATCGCCGTCGGTGAGGAACACCATGTACTTGGCGGCGTGCTCGCGGGTCTTGATGTCCTGGACCTTCTCCAGGCCCTTCTCCCAGTGGGTCGAGCCGCGGGCGCTCAGTCGTCGGATCGCGTTGTCGAGGTCGGTCTTGCGGGTCACCGGCGACGTCGTGTGCATCTTGGCGTCGTCGGAGAAGGAGACGACGCTCGCCTGTGCGTCGATCCGGTCGGGCGAGCCGAACAGCATCGACGACAGGCCGTCCCGCCCGGTGATGGCCTCGGCCATGGTCTCCATGCGGTTCCGTTCGGCCATGCTGCCGGAGGTGTCGAGTACGAAGACCACGTCGATCACGGCCTTGCCGCCCGTCTGCGTGGTGTCGGACGTCGTACGGCCGGTGACGCTCAGGTCCACCGTGTAGGCGTCCTTCCGTCCGGCGGCCGCCGAGGCCACCTCGTTCTTGGTGATGGTCTGCCTGACCGCGGGTGCGTCGAGGGTTCCCCGCGCTCCCGGAGTCACGGTGTCGACGCCGGTCCCGGCCGGATCGGCGTCCGTCGTATCGGCCACGGCGGTCGCGCCGCCGGCGATGCTCCCCAGCATGGCCACGGTCGCGGCCATGGCCGCCAGTCCCGCGCCGGCGCGCCGGCGGGCCCCCGCCCTCGCCCCGGCGAACACGTCTGCGATCTTCCTCATGATGTCGCCCATTCTCTGTTCGTTCGCGCGCCCGGTCGGGCGCCTCTACGATGGGCGACGGTACGCCGGTGGCGGCGGGGCCTCATACACCCCGACCGGGGCCTTCGCATACCCTCGTCGGCGGTACGCGCGCGGCCATCATGCCGATCGAATCCCCACCATCGCCCACCCGTGGCGGCGTGGAAAAAACGGAGGAATGATGCGACACGCCGTGCGACGATGCGACGGCGCGAACGAACGACGGGAGGCGCGGCCCCCCGGGCGGCGCGTCAGCGGGGACGCCGGGCGGCGTGGCGCATCGCACGCCACGGCCGACGACGCAGACGGGCGGACAGCGCGGCCGCGCCCCACCCGCCGGCGAGCAGACCGACGGCGGCGAGGATGCCCGTCATGCGCCCGTCGCGCACCGTGTCCGGTTCGGGTGCGGTGTCCGGCACCGCCACGCGGCGCCCCGACACGAGCAGACGGTGCGTGTTCACGCCGTACGGCGTGCATGTCATCAGGGTGACGCGGTCCTCACCGGGCACGACCCGCAGCCCGCCCACGTCGTCCGGCTCGATCACGCTGATGCGGTCCACCTGGTAGCCGAGCGTCTCCCCCATCACCTCAATGTAGAAGAAGTCCCCCTCCTTCACTTCGTCGAGGCGGGTGAACATCATGGCCTCCACCAGACCGCGGTGTCCGGTGATGACCGCGTGGGTCGACTCGCCGCCGACAGGCAGGCTCGTGCCGTACAGGTGTCCGGCGCCGGCGGCCAGCGCGGCTTCGGACGTGCCGTGGTAGATCGGCAGTTCGATGGACACGCCGGGCACCCTGATCGTGCCCATGACGCCGTCGCCCCCGTCCAGCTGGGAGCGGTAGTCCTCGTCCAGCGACGATGCCGGATCCTCGCCGCTCGCATGCGACCCGCCCTGCGCCGACGCGAACGGGTCGGCCACCTCCCCCAGCACCGGTTGCCCCGAAGCGGCGAGCCGGCGGTTGTAGTCGCGCGCCGATGCCAGCGCGCTCTCGACCTGCGTGTACGGCCATCCCGCCACATGCCGGGCCACCGACGCCGACGTCGACGCCAGGGCCAGCGACGAACGGTACTGCAGGGCCACGGGCAGTCCGCCGATGACGAGGGACGCGGTCAGCAGCAGCAGCGCGACGAGGCGCATGCCCAGCAGCGAGCGCCGTAGGCGGCGGCGTTGCGCGACCACGTCGGCGATGTCGATGGCCTGGCCGAAGGAGCATGTCGGGGACGCGCACGGGCGTATGGGCGGCGTCCGACGGACGGTTGCGCGTCCGACGGTCCGTTCCCGGGTTCCGGCCTGGTGCCGTCCCCGCCGGCGCGTTCCCGTCCGGTTCGGCCCGTTCCCGTTCCGGGGCCGACGGCCGTGGCCGGCATGCCGCCCGGCGTCGACGGCATCGTCGGCGCCGTTCGCGTCATGCGCCATACGACCTCCGTTCCATGCGTCCCTGTGGACGATGGATGGTCGGCATCGGCGGTCGTGGCGGTACGTGGCCGTCCGGCGGCCGCGACCGGATGCCGGGCATCGTCCTGATGGGCGGTCAGTCTACCGCCGTACCGCAACCCCCGCATCCCCCCGTATCCCCGTGTAGGGGGGTGTCGCGCACTGAGGTCGACGGTGGCGCCCGGAACGGGACGGAATCAGATGAAGGCGCGCCCGCCGAAGATCCCCGTGCCGACGCGCACGATCGTGGCGCCTTCGGCGATCGCGGCCGCCAGGTCGCCGCTCATGCCCATCGACAGCTCGGCGCATCGTGCGGTGCCGGGCATGCCGGACGCGACGATCCGCTCCCGGGTGCGACGCAGGTGGGCGAATCCGGCGCGGATGGCGCGCTCGTCGTCGACATGCGCGCCGATGGTCATCAGACCGCGCAGGTCCAGCCCGTCGAGCGCGCCGATGCGGCCGGCCAGGTCGAGCGCGTCCTGCGGCGCGCACCCGGACTTCGACGCCTCACCCGACTCGTTGACCTCCAGCATCACGCCGACGCGCACGCCGCGCGCCGCGGCGCGTCGGGCGATCCGTTCGGCCAGTTCGATCGAATCGACCGATTCGATGACGTCGGCGGCCGGCAGCACCTTGCCGATCTTGTTGCTCTGCAGCTGGCCGATGAGATGGAGGGGGATATGGGGGGCACGGGTGTCGCCGGCGACACCCTCCGACACCCCCGTCGCCCCCGTGGCGCCGAGCACATACCCCCGTTCGGCGCACAGCCGCGTCAGCCCGTCCGCCTTGGCGACAATCTCCTGCGGCCGGTTCTCGCCGATCATGCGCACGCCGGCGTCGATGGCGGCCATGATCTCGCCCACGTCACGCGTCTTGGTCGCGGCGAGCAGCCGCACCGTCGACGGGTCGCGGCCGGCCGCGACCGCCGCGTCGGCGATGCGCTCGAGCGTGCGTCGCACGCCGTCGCCGATGGCGCGGGCGCGCGCCGCGTCGATCGTCTCGTTGGACAGATCCTTGTGGTCCATGTATGCCGTCATGACGCTCCCCTCGTTCCGTACGCGCCCATAGTAGCGCGCCCGCCCGCCGGCCGCCGTACGATACGGACGGTCTACGCCGCGGCGAACGGATCGTCGGGAACGCGCCGGTCGGTCAGGTCCGCGGCGGGAACCGTCCAGGAGAATCCGTCGAGCAGGTCGCGCGCGCCGCACGGGTCGGGCTCGGCCTGCAGGCCGAGCAGCCACGCGCAGTAGCCGACGACCTGCCGCGCGCCCACGCCGCGCCCACGCAGCACACCCATGTCGAGGGAGCGCTGCCGTTTGGCCAGACGCACGCCGGCCGCGTTGTCGACGAGCGGCAGATGAGCGAACGCGGGAACCGACGAAGGCTCCGGCAACGGACGACCGTCGCCGGCGATGAGGTCGCGGATGTACAGCTGGAGTGCGGTGGAGCGCAGCAGGTCGCGGCCGCGCACGATGTCGGTGACGCCCATGTCGAGGTCGTCGACGGTGACGGCGAGCTGGTAGGCGAACAGGCCGTCGGCACGCCGGACGACCGTGTCGCCCAGGTCGCGCGCCAGTCGGAACGTCTGTACGCCATACATGCGGTCATCGAACCGGACGGTGCCGCCGTCCGCAGCGTCGGGCATGGCGAGCCGCCACGAATGCCGGCGTCCGGCGGCGAACCGGTTGCGCACCTCGGCGGGATCATCGGCGGCAAGACGCCGGCAGGTGCCGGGGTAGACGACGAATCCGTCGCCCTCGTTGGGCGCGGACGCGGCGCGGATGTCGGCGCGCGAGCAGAAGCACGGGTAGACGAGCGGCGCACCGGCATGGCCGCCATCGTGCCGCCCATCCACGCATCCGAGGTCACCGGCGTCGCCGCCATCGCCATCTGCCGCCACGCGCCCTCGCAGCATGTCGAGCACCTGCCCGTAACGGTCGAGCCGGTCGGACTGGTAGACGGGTTCGCCGTCCCAGTCAAGGCCGAGCCATGCCAGATCGTCCATGATCCACCGGTCGGCGTCGGGCAGCACGCGCGGCCTATCGATGTCCTCGATGCGCAGGATCATCCGCCCGCCCTGCGAGCGCGCCGACAGCCATGCGGCGAGCATCGCGTACACGTTGCCCAGATGCATGCGCCCCGACGGCGTGGGCGCGAACCGGCCGACCACGCCGCTCCCCCGCACGTCCATCACGCGATCCACAGCTCATCCTCCAACGGCCATTCGTTGCCGACGCAGCCGTCAAGATCCATCGACTGCTCCTGCATGAGCGGCGCTGCGGCCCCGGGCGCCGCGCACCACGTCTCGTTGTCGATGTGGCCAAGCCGGTGGCCGACCTCATGGTTGATGACCATCGTGCGATAGCGCGCGAGCGTACCGCCCGCGCCCAGCCACGCGTCGGTGCCGCCGTTCCACCGGTCGGCGTTGACGATCACGTCATCGCCCACACGGCAGCTGTACTCCGTCGAACAGCCTTCCGAATAGTCGGTCATGCGTTCGGCCTGCGCCAGAACGATCGTCATGTCGGCGCCCGCGCACGCGTCGTCGGCGACCTGCGTGAACACGGCGCCGGCGCGCGGCCACCCGCGCGGGTCGTTGAGCGTCTCGTACACGGTGTTGGCGAATGCGACGGTGGAACCGACGTCGCCGTTCGCCGCAATGCAGTAGGTGAACGCCGTCACGCCGTTGCCGCTCGCCTCGGCGGCGGCGCTCGCGCGTTCCATGATGGATGCGCGTTGCGCGTCGGTCAGCGGCTGGGCCGTCGCGTCGGCGGCATGCACCGCGTCGATGCCGTACGGGTCGTCCGAGGATGCATCGGCGCCG
>Cebus_capucinus_imitator_PRJNA485217_SSR093__coassemble_573_pt1 | contig 13707 bp, 6 predicted proteins | sample Cebus_capucinus_imitator_PRJNA485217_SSR093__metabat2_high_PE_006 | metagenome-assembled genome bin Cebus_capucinus_imitator_PRJNA485217_SSR093
CCAGCACGGTGACGGCCGACACGACCCTGTACGCGCAGTGGTCGGCGAACGCCTACACGATCCGCTTCCACGCGAACGACGGCGCTTCGGAGGACAGGACCGAGGACCAGCAGGCCGCATGGGACCAGACGGTCGCGCTGAAGGCCAACGCCTTCTCGCGTGAGGACTGGACGTTCGCCGGCTGGAACCGCGCCGCGGACGGCACCGGCGAATCCTACGCCGACGGCCAGCAGGTTCTGAACCTGACCGCCGACAAGGACGGCGTCGTCGACCTGTACGCGATGTGGACGCCGGGCGTCGTGGGGCTGCGCGTGTCGCAGAATCCGTCCACGACCTCGTATCATGTGGGCGACATGTTCGACCCGTCCGGCATCGTCGTGACGGCCCAGCTGGCCGACGGCTCCGAACGTGACCTGACGGGTGCGGAGTACCGGATCGCCTCGCCGGACATGGGACAGGCCGGCAGCCAGATGGTGACCGTCACGTACACGGCCAACCCGGCATGGACCGCGTCGTTCACCATCGACATCGAACCGGCTGACCGCGCCACACTGCAGGCGAGTGTGGACCGGGCCGGCACACTGAACAAGGACGACTACACCGACGCATCGTGGAAGGCGCTCGAGGAGGCGCTGGCCGCGGCCAACGACGTCCTCGCCGACCCCGATGCGTCCGATGAGAGCATCCACGCCGCCGCCGGACAGCTCGGCACCGCCTTCTCCGGCCTCGTCCGCGCCTACACGGTGGCGTTCGACTCCCGCGGCGGTTCCGAAGTGGCCCAGCAGCACGTCGCCGACGGCGATCGCGTGAACGAGCCGGCGGCCCCGTCCCGCGATGGCTACGCGTTCAACGGATGGAGCACGGACGAGCAGGGTTCGTCACCGTACGACTTCTCGGCACCCGTCTACGGTGCACTGACGCTGTACGCCCAGTGGAAGGATGCCGAGGCCCCGGTGTTCCAGGGCACGGACGACACGTCGGTCGACTATGCGGGCGACTTCGACCCCATGGCCGGCGTCAGCGCCTTCGATACGGTGGACGGCGACCTGACCTCGCGCATCGAGGTCAAGGGAACCGTGAACACGGGCAAGGCCGGCAAGCACACGCTCACCTACACGGTGAGCGACAACGCCGGCAACACGGCCACGGCGACGCGCACGGTGACGGTGAAGCCCATCGTGTTCGTCGACGTCGACTCGTCCACGCCCCACCACACCGACATCGAATGGCTCTCCGCAGAAGGCATCTCCACCGGCTGGCGTGACACCGACACCGGCGAGTACGCGTTCCGCGGCATGGATTCGGTCAAGCGTCAGGACATGGCCGCATTCCTCTACCGTCTCGCCGGCAGCCCCGAGTACGAGGCGAACTGGTACGCGAACCCGTTCACGGACGTGGACCAGAACACCCCGCACGCCAAGGAGATCCTCTGGCTGGCGTCCACCGGCGTGTCCGAAGGCTGGCTGGAATCCAACGGCACGCGTACGTTCCGCGGCATGGATTCGGTCAAGCGTCAGGACATGGCCGCATTCCTGCACCGCCTCGCCGACTATCTGAAGGCCAAGCCCGAGACCGGCACCAAGCTCACGTTCAAGGACGTGAACGCCTCCACGCCGCATCGCGACGACATCGCATGGCTGGCGTCGACGGGCGTGTCCGAAGGCTGGAAGGAGTCCGACGGGTCGCGTACGTTCCGCGGCATGGATTCGGTCAAGCGTCAGGACATGGCCGCGTTCCTGCACCGCCTCGCCGATTATCTGAAGGCCAAGCCCGAGACCGGCACCAAGCTCACGTTCAAGGACGTGGACGCCTCCACGCCGCATCGCGACGACATCGCATGGCTGGCGTCGACGGGCGTGTCCGAAGGCTGGAAGGAGTCCGACGGGTCGCGTACGTTCCGCGGCATGGATTCGGTCAAGCGTCAGGACATGGCCGCGTTCCTGCACCGCATGAACGACAACGTCATCAGCAAGTCGTGATGACGCCGATCGGCCGGTGAACGGCGGATGACGGACGGGGATGCACCGCACTGCGGTGCATCCCCGTCCCGCTATTCGGGAGAAACCGTTCAGAAGACGCCGCCACGGACCGCGGGTTCGCTTCATCCCTTACCATCGTCACGGGAGGCCCGGCGAAGGAAACGCCGGGAGCGACACGGTAAGGAGGGACGCCATGGCCACATGCAAGGGCGTCGGCATCATCATCGCGACAATCACGGCGGCGACGCTGGCCTGGGGAACGCCGGCGGCCGCGCTCGCATCGCCGGTCGACGGTGGGCGGAACACGTCGGCGGCATCGGCGGCATCGACGGTGGAGACGGTGGCGCCGCCCGACCCCCGCCACATGTGGGACGACGCGGCGGCGGTCGACGGCTCGCGCGTCGCGGCCGCCTCACCCACGTGGACGTCGGAGGACGGCGTGCGGACGTTCCGCGACGGCACCGGGGCAACGTACCTGTCGCCGGCCGCCAAGGTGATCGACGTGTCGTCATGGAACGCCGTCGACTGGACGACCGTCGCCGCCCGCGGTGACATCGACGGCGTGGTGCTGCGCGCCGGATACGGCGTCGACAACGTCGACACGACGTTCGCGGCGAACCTGCAGGCGGTGCGCGAACTGGGCATCCCCTACGGCGTGTACTGGTACAGCTACGCGTACGACGACGCCTTCGCCGAAGCCGAAGGCGACAGTCTGGCGGCGACGCTCGCCCGATACGACGTGCAGGCGGACGATCTGACGCTGGGTGTCTTCTACGATCTGGAACGGTTCGAGGCGTGGGAGGGGCACGAGCCGCCCACCTCCCCGGACGAGTACGAGGCGATCGTCGACGCGTTCGACGCCGCGATGACGGCGGCCGGATACCCGGACACCGCCGTATACAGCTACACGAGCTACCTGAACACGGCGCTCGCCTCGCCGTCCATCTGGGCACGGGTGTCGTGGGTCGCCCAATACGGTCCCATCATGGAGTTCTCCATTCCGGACGACACGCGCCGGTTCGCCTGGCAGTACACGTCGTCCGGCACGGTCGCCGGCATCGACGGCAACGTCGACCTGAGCGCGTTCGCGGCGTTCCGGGTCGGCGGGTTCGCCGATGTGTCCACGTCCACGCCGCACGCAACGGACATCGCATGGTTGGTGTTCGCGGGCATCTCCACCGGCTGGCAGGAGGCCGACGGCACGGTCACGTTCCGCGGCATGGACGAGGTCAGGCGCCAGGACATGGCCGCGTTCCTCTACCGCCTCGCCGGCAGCCCGGCATACGAGGCCGACTGGTCGGCCAATCCGTTCCGCGACGTGGACCGGAACACCCCGCATGCCAAGGAGATCCTCTGGCTGGCGTCCACCGGCGTGTCCGAAGGGTGGGCTGAGGCGGACGGGTCGCGTACGTTCCGCGGTATGGATTCGGTCAGGCGTCAGGACATGGCCGCGTTCCTGCACCGGCTGGCCGCGCATCTGGGCGCCGATGCGACGTCGTCCGGAGCCAACCCCTTCCGCGACGTGGATGCGGCCACCCCGCATGCCGCGGACATCCTCTGGCTCGCGTCGAACGGCGTATCCGAAGGCTGGACCGAGTCCGACGGGTCGCGCACGTTCCGCGGCATGGATTCCGTCAGGCGGCAGGACATGGCCGCCTTCCTGCACCGCATGGACACGGACGTGCTGACGGACTGAACGGGACGGGCGATGCCGGTGCCGCACGGGCGGCGGGTCAGGAGTACAGCGGGGCCACGGTCCGACGGATCTCCTGCGCGTAGTCGAACCGCGCCTGCAGGTCGCGGAACCCCGGGCCGGGATCGGGGATGCCTCCGTGGACGGGCGCGGCGCTCCACCGCGACCCCATGCGCACCACGGCGCGATGCTTGACCCCGTAGTATCGCGGGTCGATGGTGATGAACGCGCCGGAGGCGCCGACTGCCGCCGCCAGCAGATGCGGATGATACCGGGTGGAGATCCACCGCTGGCCCTCCCTGGCGGGGAAGCCCCGCTCCAGGACCTCGGCCAGCGGGAAGAAGCGGAGGCGGTCGTACCCCAGATCCGACAGATAGTGGAGGATCGGCAGATCGATGCGCGGATTGCATTCGACCACACCGATCTCCTCATGCCGGCCGACATTCCAGCGTTCCAACATCGCCGCCACATGCCGGTACAGTGTCGGCGTCTCACGCTCGGGCAGCAGGTCGGACTGGACGCACACCATGACGTCCGGCAGTCCGTCACCCGGCATATAGCAGTCCTCCAGAGCATTGACGAAGCAGTCGTCGGGCGCCAGCGACACGGGAATCGGACAGGCCGTCCCATCGTCGTTCCCGTGCCCGGCCAGACGCGCGGCCACGGTCTCCAGCGAGCGAAGCGACTGCTCGTCGCGCACGGTGAACGCGTCGAAATCGGCCGCGGCACCGGCCGCGAACCGCAGCGACCTGCCGTCGATGGGCATGAGTCCGATCCCGGTCGCCATGGCCGGGACGCCATGACGGCGCGCCCACGGTCCGATGGCGAGCCGGGACAGATTGGACGTCCAATCGCCGCGCATATACCCGCCGCCGACCACGTGCACGGACCGGACGTGCCGCTGCAGCATGCGGATGCCGGCCGCATAGTTCGGAGCCAGTCCCTCGTCGTCCAGCGCCTTGCCGACGAACGCCGCGATATCGTCGATCGGTCCGTCGTACGGGAACGGATTCTCCGTACCCAGCCGGCGCAGCGTATCCGTGAACATCACATGGGGATGCGCCCCGCGCAGCACCATCGCGGCCGGACCGGGACGGGCGCAGTCGACGACGACCTCGTCGTCGGGACGCACCCGGGCCAGATACCGGAGCCACTCGCGGGCGATGAGCTCATCGCCGAAATTGGGATAACCGGGCTCGGCCACCAGATACAGGGCCTTCGCCGGCTTCGCCGCGCCACCCTCCAAGGCATTCGCCGCAGCCGGGGCCGGTTTCCGCCCCGCCCGACGCAGACGATTGGCCACTCTGCCGAACGTCGATGCAACAACCATGACACCCTCTTCCTTCCGACAGGACCATCGCTCCATGCCGATTCGGACCTCCCGCGGCCGGCAAGTCCGACACTGCCTGCCTCAGCTGCTAGTGTAAGGCATCGGAAATGTCATCGAACACCGTGGGAGGTGGGACGAGTGTTCATCGATCTGACACGTCCCGTTCTTGAATCGACCGCATCGTCATGCGCCATCGGAGGACTCTACGTGCGCTCGCCGTACTTCAGCGGCGTCGGACGAGGTCCGCTGACCATCGGCGCCTACGGCCACGCCGACTTCATGACCTGCTTCGGCTCGTTCTCGCTGAAGAAATGGCGCCGCTACACGGGACGGCCCGACCTGACGCCCATCCTACGGTTCGAGACCAGCGAACCGGTCGACGTGACGCTCACCGAAATGGTCTACCACCGCGTCGAAAAGCACGCCATCGGCGCCGTCGACTACACGCCGCAGCGCACCGAAGACGGATGGTACCGCTACGACATCACCTACCCCGACGGGCTGGACGCGCAGATCGTGGCGTTCACCGTGACCTGCGGGCCGCATCCGACGATCATCCGCGACGTTGCGTACGGCGCCGACCTGCCCGAAGGCCGCGACATACGCATCGAGATCATCACCACGACGTTCCGTAAGGAACGCCAGGTGCAGGGCAACATCGAGACGCTGCGGCGCTCGCTGCTGTCCGACCCGCAATGGGGGCGTCATTTCCGCCTGACCGTGGTCGACAACGGCCGCACGCTCCCCGACGACGTGCATGATCCGGAGCACGGCGTCACGCTGATCCGCAACGGCAACGTCGGCGGCGCCGGCGGGTTCGCCGCCGGCATGCTGCACGCGTGGGACGAGGGATGGGCCACGCATGTGCTGATGATGGACGATGACGTCACGGTATGCCCGGAATCGTTCAAGCGGACCGTGCGACTGCTGTCGCAGGCGTCCGGCGACTATGCGGACGGCATCGTGGCCGGGGCGATGATGTCGAATGCGAACTATGAGCTGCAGCAGGAGGATATCGGCGTCATCCAGCCGGAACGCCACCTGCTCGCGCTCAAGCCGCGCCTGCTCATGGACCGTGAATACGACATCACGCTGAACGAGGAGCTGATGCCGCAGACGGGACGGCAGGGCCTGTACTCGGCATGGTGGTACTCGTGCGTGCCGATGGACCGGGTGCGCGCCGCCGGACTGCCGATTCCGCTGTTCTACCGGCGTGACGACGTGGAGTACGGCACCAGGCTGCAGGAGGGCGGTCCGGTACGGTTCATGACGATGAACGGCATCTGCGTGTGGCATGACACGTTCGACCTGCGCTGGAACCAGGCGGTGGAGGCCTACCTGTCGAACCGCAACCTGCTCATCCAGGAGGCGTTCACCCCCGACCCGATGAACAGCATGGACGCGAACATCGACTGTCTGCGCCGGCAGTTCGAGAACGCGCGCCGGCGGTTCGAATACACGGCCATGGAGATGATCTGCGACGCCGTCGACGACTACCTGCGCGGCCCGGAATACTACATGCACCCGGTGGGGGAGCGGCTGTTCATGCAGGCCGTGGCGAAGAACGAGCGTCCGGTGCCGCTCGCCGAGCTCGCCGGCGCGCCGGATGTCGTGGACATGCGCGTCGTCGAGGACGACGCCAACGACGTCGCCGTGCCGGCCGGCCCCGGCGATACGGCGGGACTGCCGCGGCGCATCATGCGCAGGCTGGGCCGTGCGATCGGACGGCCGGTACGCGAACCGGCGCGCGAGGAGCCGCTGGATGAGAGTCTGGGCATCATCCCCATCGACGGCGGCTGCACGCCGTGGAAGGTGATGCACCGTCGTCGCCGCGTGCTGGCGGTGACCCCGGACGGCACCCGGGGCGTGATCCGCGAACGCGACGACGCCCGCGCCGGCGAGCTGACGGCCCGATTCGAGGCGCTGGCCGTGCGGCTGCGCACCGAGGACGTCGCCTCGCGCTACCGGAGGATGCGTCCGGACATGACGTCGCGCGGGTTCTGGCGCGCGTATCTGGCCGAATCGCTTGAGGAGGCGCAGGCGGCGGGACGCTGACCGGCTCCTCCCGACGGCCTGCCGCATCCGCGTACGATGGATGGCGCGGATGCGGCCGATTCCCGGGTTATAGCGGACGGCTGATAGGATTGGTCGCCGTGAAGACAGTGATGAAACGGATACGGGAGCGGTATCGCTATGCGATGATCGTCCTGCGGGGATTGGTCAAGACCGATTTCAAGCTGCGCTACCAGGGGTCGTTCCTCGGCGTGGTGTGGTCGGTGCTCAAGCCGCTGATGCTGTTCGCCGTCATGTATGTGGTGTTCGCCAGATTCCTGCGCATGTCCGACGGCACGCCCACGTATCCGGTGGTGCTGCTGACCGGCATCTGTTCGTGGAACTTCGTCGCCGAGGCCACCTCGATCGGTCTGCGGTCCATCGTCGACCGCGGCGACCTGCTGCGCAAGATCCACTTCCCGAACTACATCGTCGTCGTGTCGGCGACGCTGGGGTCGATGATCAGCCTGGGCATCAACTATGTGGTGGTGCTCATCTTCGCGCTGTTCACCCACGTCCAATTCACCTGGCGCGTGCTGCTGGTGCCGTTCAGCGTGCTGCAGCTGTGGATTCTGGCTCTGGCGCTGGCGCTGATCTTCAGCACGATGTACGCGTACTTCCGTGACATCGCGCACATCTGGGAGGTGCTCCAGCAGCTGATCTTCTACTCCATGCCGATCATCTACCCGTTGAGCTACGTGACCGACAAGGGCGGCATCTACGCGCAGCTGGCGCGTCTGGGGCTGCTCAACCCGATCGCCCAGGCCATCCAGGACATCCGTCACAACCTCATCGCGCCGCAGACCCAGCCGACGGTATGGAACCAGTTCGGATCATGGTGGGTGCCGCTCATCCCCTTGGGACTGACCGTGGCCCTGATCTGGATCGGCGTATACGTGTTCCGCAGGAACAGCCGTAAATTCGCGGAGGTGATGTGATGACCGGCGCAACGAACAACGAGAGCAAGCCGCATACGTCGGTCGGATCGGCGGACCCGCGTCTGGGCGCGACCGGGGCGGCCTCATACGAGAATGCGCCGGTGGTACTGTCCGTCAGCCACGTGAACAAGCATTTCAAGCTGCCCACCGAGCAGGCGACCGGCCTCAAGCAGGCGTTCATCAACTGGACGCGCGGCATCAAGGGCTACCGGAAGCAGGAGGTGCTCAGGAACGTCTCCTTCGACGTGCATCAGGGTGAGTTCTTCGGCATCGTCGGCAGGAACGGCGGCGGCAAGTCGACGCTGCTCAAGATCATCTCGCAGATCTACTATCCCAATGAGGGTACGGTGTCCGTCACCGGCAAGCTCGTGCCGTTCATCGAACTGGGCGTCGGCTTCAACCCGGAGCTCACCGGACGCGAGAACGTGTACCTCAACGGCTGTCTGCTCGGGTTCACGCACGAGGAGATCGACGCGATGTACGACGACATCGTGCAGTTCGCCGAGCTCGAGGACTTCATGGACCAGAAGCTCAAGAACTATTCGTCCGGCATGCAGGTGCGCCTCGCATTCTCGGTGGCCATCAAGGCGCAGGGCGATATCCTCGTGCTCGACGAGGTGCTCGCCGTGGGCGACGAGGCGTTCCAACGCAAGTGCGACAACTTCTTCCGCGAGGTCAGCAAGGACCCGACGAAGACGGTCATCCTGGTGACCCATGACATGGGATCGGTGAAGAAATACTGCACGCGCGCCATGATGATCCAGGACGGCGAGGTGGCGGTCATCGGCGACAAGGAGACCGTGGCCGACTACTACACGCTGGCCAATCTGGAGGCGGAGAAGAAGGAGGCCGGCCGCAAGGCCGAGGAGGCGGCCGCCAAGGGCGTCTACCCGGAGGGTCTGAACGAACGCTGTCCGCTGCTGCGCACCTACGCGGTGTCCAAGCCGATGCTGACCAGCGACGACGTGTTCGAATTCGCCGTGGAATACCAGTACGATGAGCCCGGCGACTTCTATCTGGCGATCTCGATGAACGACATCCGCCGCGGCGGCATCACCTACGACACCGGCGCCAAGGTGTTCAGGATGAAACGGCACGGCCATCACACCGTACATTTCCAAGTGCCGCTCGACCTGTTCAACAGCGGCGAATTCCGCCTGTTCACCTCGCTGCGCACCCCCAGTCCGTCGAACCCCGACTTCACGGACATGGTGGCGGTCGCCACCGGCGACAACGCGTGTAGCTTCGTGATCAGGAACGCCAAGGGCGACCCGTACGCGCTGCTCAACCACGACCACATCCGCATCGCGCCCGCGCCGCAGGAGACGGACGTGGAGGTCGAGACGTTCTCCGACTCGTTCAGCGAATCCTTCCACCAGCGGTAGGCAGGCGACGCGTCGGCGGCGTACGGACGGACGATGGGGCGGCACCCGGCCAACGGGTGCCGCCCCATCGTCATATCGGCGTGGCCGCCTCAGTCGTTCCGGTCGGCGGTGAAGATCCGGCGCCACACGGCAAACCCGGCCATATCGTACTCGCGGTACTGGCGGGATAGACGCGGGAACGCCCTGAAGAACCGCCACGACAGGGCGAGCCCCTCACGCACGCCCTCCCTGAACCGGCGGTCGTCACGTCTGAGCCAGCTCACCGCATCGCCGTCGGGCGTGGTGACCAGCGCGGAGTCGACGCCGACGAACGACTTCCAGAACGCATCCTTCGCGGGAATGGCGACATCCGGACGCGGGGCCCCGCTCGCATCGGTCCGTCCGCACATCTCCCGGACGACGGCGAGCGCGCCGATACGGGCGCCGCGGAGACGCGACGACGGTCGGGACGACGGCGACACGAACTGCGAGGCCGGCTCGGGGAAGTCGTCGAGGTTCCGGGACGTTCTGGAATCCTCGAAACGACCCCGCTCACGCCTGACCTCGGCGAGCTTGCCGGGCATCGACGACACGATGTAGTCCGGGCCGCGCAGGATGTCCTCCAACCCCTTATGACGCAGCCTGATGGCGGAATACAGGAACCGCAGACCGGCATTGCAGTCGCCGGCCAGCATCTCGACCATCATGCGCCGCGTCGGCGCCGGGCGGTGCAGCAGGGCGAAGATCCACCGGTTGCGCTGGAAGAAGTACTCCTCCCACGTGCGGGCCGGATCCTTGTCATGCCAGGCCTGATGCCAGACGGCCACGCCCGGCAGACAGACCGTCGGGAATCCGTGCTCCTTGGCACGGATGCAGTATTCCGTATCATCGAACTTGATGAACACCGGCAGGCTCAATCCGATGCGCCGGATGACGGACACCGGAATCAGACACATCCACCAGCCGTTGTAGTCCGCATCGATGCGCTGATGGCGCTCCGGGGACTCGCGCAGCGGACGCGCGGCGAAATCATGGTTGTACGCCAACCCGAGCGACGACTTCATCCACACGGTATGCGGGTCGAGCCGCTCGCCCTGCGTGTACAGCACGGTACGGTTGTCGAGATGGAACATGCCGCCGCCCACCAGCGTGGGACGGAGCGTGTAGTCGGCGAACTGCAGGGCGCGCAGCACGGCCTCGGGCTCGGTGATCGCATCATCGTCATGCAGCAGGACGAAATCGCTGCGCCCCGCGTCGACGGCCTCCAGCATGCCGCGCGAATAGCCGCCCGACCCGCCCAGATTGCGCTGACGCAGATACGTCAGCTGCGCGCCGAGATCGTCGGCGACCCGTGCATACCCCGGCTGGTCGGACACATGGTCGTCGCCCTGGTCGACGCAGTAGACGGTGTCCAGGCGCTCGCGGAGCGTCGCATCCGCGGCGATGTCCCGCAGCAGGTCCAGACAGTACGAGGGACGGTTGAACGTGGTGATTGCGATGGACAGCGTGCTCGCCGGCTTGCCGGACGCGACGAACCGCTTGGCGGAGAGCGGGACCTGCCATTCGACGGCGTCGACGACGAGGGGCTCGTCCGCGGAGGTGTTGGCCACGTCGAACCACAGGTAGCCGCCGTCGACCAGATTCGTCAGTGCGATGACGGCCTCGACGCGCTGCGGCCCGTTTCCGTCCGCGGTCACGGGAATGCGCGCGACCGGCGTATACAGTCCCCGGCCGGTGGATTTGACGATGGTGACCTCGCCGGTTCCGGTGAATTCGCCGCGGAAACGGACCTGTCCGACCGTGGTCCAACGCCGCCAGTATGCGGCCGGGAACGCGTTGAAGAACGTGCACGACGACAGCTGCGACTTCGGGGCGACGGCCACGCTCCGGCGTCCCAGTATCTCGCCGTGAACCATGGCGGCGTCCCGGGACGGGCCGGAGGCCTGCGCGGCGATCCGCCGGAGCGCGGTGCGGTTCATCGACCGGAAATCCACGGTGTGCGTATCGAGACGTGAGTCGAGCACGGTGTCGTCCAAGCGTGTCGGCCGCCAATCCGTCACATACAGCGGCAGAGTCAGATTCTGGTCTTTCACGGGGAAGACGACACGGTTCACGGTCTCCCAGGCGTCGATGGTCGTGGTGTTCGGCATGGGCTCCATTATACAAACGGGCCGTCGTCCGACCGGGCGTTCCGGTACGGTCGGCGGCCCGCGACGGATCAGGGCGTGGCCAGGAAACCGGTGCCGTTCAGATACCCCTTGCCGGCGGTCAGGTCGTACTGGACGAGCTCGTAGTCGGCAAGCAGCTGCTTGGCCGTGGCGGAGAGGTCCGCCTCGGCGATGGCGTTGCCGTTCATGTCCAGATAGGTGGTGCTGCCGTCGCCGAAGCCGCCGGCGTTGAACACGACGCGTCCCAATGCGGGGATCTCGGCGTGCAGCTCGCCCAGCAGCTCCAGATAGGGGGAGACCTTGGCGTTCATATGCTGCGCGGCGAGGGCCATGAAGAAGTTGGACGACGCGAAGTTCGCGGTGGCGTCGTCCAGTTTGGCCCCCGCGGACGCCGACGCCTGGTTGGACCAGATGAAGTAGTCCGTCTCGTGCAGGGTGATGGTGTTGTTCGGATCCTGGCTGGCCGTGGAGTAGATGCCGGGCAGATGGTCGCCGTAGAAGATCACGGTGACGGGTTCGTCCATGTGGTCCAGTGTGTCGAGGAACTCCGCGGTGGCCTGGTCGGTGATGCTGACCCCCTTGGTGTACGTGTTGATCTGGTAGCGTTCCCCGTCGGTCAGGTCGGAGACGTTCGCGTCCCAGAACTGGTTGTCGGCGTACCAGTCGTTGTACGGCGTGTGGTTCTGCATGGTGACCAGTTGGATGAACCGGGGATGGTCGGTGTCATCGTCGAGCGCGTCGAGCACGTTCCGGTACGCCGCGGCGTCGCTGACCACGGGGGAGGCGTCGATGCGGTCCTGATGGGTGATCGCCGGATCGGTGTCGAGCGTGTAGAACTCGCCGAAACCGAACCTCTTGTAGTCGGCGTCGCGCAGGTACATGTTCTTGTAGTACGGGTGGAACGCCACGGAGCCGTCCTCGCCGTACCGTTCGTTCCAGATCTGGTTGAACGAGTACGGGTTCTTCTGATGCGGCACGAGCTCCTGATACGGGGACTGCAGGGAATCGTCGAACAGCGCCAGGTTGAGTCCGGTCAGCGACTGGTATTCGATGTTGGCGGTGCCGCCGCCGTAGCCCGGGGAGAGCATGAGCCCCGACGTGGTCCGCCCCTTGATCGCCCGGATGTTCGGCATCGGATCCTCCGTCATCGTGATGCCGGGGACGCGGGTGGGGTCGGAGAACGTCTCGGAGAGGATCATGATGACGGTGCTGTCGGTCAGCTCGCCCGTCCGCGACGCATTGGTGGAGTCGGCGGCCTTCGCATACGTGGCGGCGATCTCCTCCATCGCGTCCTGGCCGTAGCTTTCGGGTTTCTCCATGGTCTTGGTGTGGGCGAGCCTCAGGAAGTTCATGGCGGGGCCGTTGTTCCGGGAATCGTTCAGTGCGTCCCACAACATGGGTGCGTCGTTCCACTTCCGGGACAGGTCATACGACCATGTCCCCGCGATGCTCAGATTCCATGTGAACGACACCAGCACCGAGACGCTCGTCGCGAGGGCGGCGATGCGCATGACGTTGAATCCGATGGTCCTCCAGTCGCGCAGCGGACGCCACCAGTGGAACGGGATCACGCAGCGGCGGCCGTCGATGATCTGCAGAATCACGCAGACGACCGCCATCGTGACGAGCGCCTGAACCGTGCCGTTGACGAGCGCCATGTCGTCCTTGGGGATGAACGACGCGATCTCGCCGCCGTTGCCGCTCGATAGAAAACTCAGATCGGCGGGGATGACCGGTTCGCTGCGCAGCTCAACCTTGATGCGGTTGGCGACCGCGAACGCGGACATCATCGCGACGAAGACGGCCGTGGCGATCCAGAACCGGTTGACGAGGAACACGACCACCAGATAGATCATCGCCAGCGCCGCGAAGTTGAGCAGGAACGTCATCTGATGCTCCAGCCACATCTGACTGACGAACTTCGTCAGCTGGCCGGCCATGCTGGCCATGATGCGCGTCGTCGCATCGACCGCATCCGGATCGTCGTACGTCGGCTCGCTGTACACGCTCCACTGCAGGAACAGGACGGCGAACGCGTCGGCCATCACGAACACGATCGCATAGCTCGCATACGAGAACCGCATGCGCTTCTTCCACAGCCGCCACAGCATGCCGAAGAACGATGCGACCAGCTGCGCCGGCCTCGACTGCGCCACGACGCCGGCCGCGTGCCTCACGGTGGC
>Cebus_capucinus_imitator_PRJNA485217_SSR093__coassemble_611_pt1 | contig 12829 bp, 9 predicted proteins | sample Cebus_capucinus_imitator_PRJNA485217_SSR093__metabat2_high_PE_006 | metagenome-assembled genome bin Cebus_capucinus_imitator_PRJNA485217_SSR093
AAGGGTTCGTCGCCTGGAATCAGGGCACGTTCGACAAGCTCATCGACGCGGCCCCCGAAACGCTCGTGCCGCACATGAAGATCACGCATGCGATGGTCCTCAACGAAGTCGCGCAGGGCGGCGACGCGCGCCGGCGCGTCGACCGGCTCATCGACGACTCGGCACAGACGCCCGACCAGAAGGAGCAGCTGCACGCGCGCGCCGACGAGATCTTCACCACCCTGTTCGACACGCACGTCATCGAAGTGGAGGAATACGAGGACGGCGGCCGCGACTACTTCCTCGACGTGGACGTGCCCGACGACTTCGCGCTCGACCAGCCGCTCTCGCCGTTCCTGCTCGCCGCGCTCGAACTGCTCGACCCGCAGTCCGACACGTACGCGCTCGACGTGATCTCGATGGTCGAAGCCACGCTCGAAGACCCCAAGCAGGTGCTCAAGGCGCAGGAGCGTCAGGCGCGCGACGCGGCCATGGCCGCGATGAAGGAGGAGGGCCTCGACTACGACGAACGCATGGACCGCCTCCAGGAGATCACCTACCCCAAGCCGCTGGAGGACATGCTCGACGCTGCGTTCACCCAATACCGCCGCGACGTGCCGTGGGCCAACGACTACTGGCTGAGCCCCAAGTCCGTGGTGCGCGACATGGTCGAGACCGCATCCGACTTCACCGGCTACATCGCCCGCTACAACATCGCCCGGTCCGAAGGCACGCTGCTGCGCTACCTGTCCGACGCCTACCGGTCGCTTGCACGCACCGTGCCCGTCGAAAAACGCGACGAACGGCTGGGGGACGTCATTTCCTGGCTGCGCGTCGTCGTACGGTCCATCGACTCCAGTCTCGTCGACGAATGGGAGTCGGCCGGCGGGTCGGCGGACGCGTCGGCCGCGGCCGCCACCCTCGCCGCGCCCGGCACGCCCGACGCGGTCGTCGAGGACCGGCGCGGCCTCATCGTGCTCGTACGCAACGCGATGTTCCGCCGCATCCAGCTCATGGACCTCGACAAACCCGAGGAACTCGGCGCGCTCGACAAGGACTGGGGCTACGGCGTGCACGAATGGGAGGACGCGCTCGACGACTACTACGACGCGCACGAGTACGTGGGCATCGACGCGGCCGCACGCTCCGGCAAGCTGTTCATCCTCGACGATTCGCTGGAGAGGAAGGAACACGTGTGGAAGGTGCGTCAGATCATCGACGACTCCGACGGCGACCACGACTGGTCGATCACCGGCGTCGTCGACCTCGACGCGACCCAGGAGAGCGGCGAGGTCGTGTTCGTCGACTACCGCGTCGGCGACTGACCCGGAGAGGAGCACCCATGGACGAGCCCGACCTGTTCGAGGCGAACGGTGACGGCGACGAGCGCACCACGCGCCCGCTCGCCGTACGCATGCGCCCGACGAGCGTCGACGACGTCGTCGGCCAGAGCCGCGTGCTGGGGGAGGGTAGTCCGCTGCGCCGGCTCGCCAACCCCGCGACGGCGTCGCTGACCGCACCCAGCTCCGTCATCCTGTTCGGCCCTCCCGGCGTCGGCAAGACCACGCTCGCCACGATCGTCGCCGGCCAGTCCGGACGCGTGTTCGAGGAACTGTCCGCCGTCACGTCCGGCGTCAAGGACGTGCGCGACGTACTCGACCGCGCCCGCCGCCGGCTCGTGCGCGAAGGACGCGAAACCGTGCTGTTCATCGACGAGGTGCACCGCTTCTCCAAATCCCAGCAGGACGCGCTCCTGCCCGCCGTCGAGAACCGCGACGTCACGTTCATCGGCGCCACGACCGAAAACCCCAGCTTCTCCGTCATCAAACCACTGCTCAGCCGGTCCGTCGTCGTCAAACTCGAGCCGCTCGAACCCGCCGACCTCAAAACCCTCGTCGAACGCGCCGTCGCCAGCGACCACGGACTCAAGAACGAGGTGCGCATCAGCGACGACGCCGTCGACGAGATCGTCCGGCTCGCCGGCGGCGATGCGCGCAAGACCCTCACCATCCTCGAAGCGGCCGCCGGCGCCGCCACCGGCGACCAGGCGCGCCGTAAAGGCGCCCGACGGCCCGTCATCACCGCCGACACCGTCGCCACCGTCATGGACGCCGCCACCGTCCGCTACGACAAGGACGGCGACGACCACTACGACGTCATCTCCGCGTTCATCAAATCGATGCGCGGCTCCGACCCCGACGCGACCGTCCACTACCTCGCCCGCATGATCCGCGCCGGCGAGGATCCGCGCTTCATCGCACGGCGCATCATGATCGCCGCCGCCGAAGAAGTCGGCATGGCCGCACCGCAGATCCTTCAGGTCACCGTCGCCGCCGCACAGGCCGTCGCGCTCATCGGCATGCCCGAAGCGCGCATCATCCTCGCCGAAGCGGCCATCGCCGTCGCCACCGCACCCAAGTCGAACGCCAGCTACAACGCGATCAACCAGGCGCTCGCCGACGTGGACTCGGGCGCGATCGGGCAGGTGCCGGCGCATCTGAAGAACGCGCCCACCAAGCTCATGAAGGAGTGGGGCAACCACGAGGGCTACCGGTACGCGCACGACTGGCCGGGCGCCATCGCCCCGCAGGAGTACCTGCCTGAGGAACTGCGCGGCCGCGAATACTACCATCCCAACGATCGTGGCTACGAACGCGAGGTGGGCCCGCGGCTGGAGCGCATCCGCGCGATCCTGCACGGGGAGGACGGTCGCGGATTGTCCAGCATGGCTGACTAAGGTGTGCGATTGGCCGAAAGGCGCCACGCCGCACGCCCGCATACGGGTCGGCGCGCCTTTGGCCGGCTGGCAAACCGAATTCCATGCCGCCGGCCCCGTTCCATTCCTCCGGAAATGTCGGACGCGGCACACCGGACCATCCGCATCGAAATGGAAGTGCACATGTCACAGCAGCAGACCGCCGTGCGCGGCGCGTCGGCGCAGTCCGTCACGCCTGCGCCCGTCGCGCCCGTCCCCGACGAGCGCATCCCGCTCAAGCTGATCGGCGCGATCGTCGCCGTCGGATCGCTCGCGTTCATCGGCATCCTCACCGAAACGGTGATGACCGTCCTGTTCCCCGAACTCATGGTCGAATTCGGCGTCGATACCGCCACCGTGCAGTGGATCACCACGATCTACCTGCTCGTCGTGGCCGCCACGATGCCGATCTCCTCGTTCCTCAAGCGCCGCTTCCGTCTCAGGACGATTTTTCTGGCGGCGGTCGTGCTGGCCGTGAGCGGCTCCGCGCTGATGATCGTCGGCCATTCGTTCGCGCTGATCCTCGTCGCGCGCGTCATCCAGGGCGTTGGCTCGGGCGTGGCGACGCCGCTGATGATGAACATCATCCTCGAACAGGCTCCGCGCTCCAAGGTGGGGCGCCTCATGGGCGTCGGCTCGCTGGTCATCACCGTCGCGCCGGCCATCGGCCCGACGGTCGGCGGCGCCGTGTCCAGCGTGCTGCCGTGGCGTGCGATCTTCATCATCGTCATTCCGATCATCCTGCTCGTGTCGCTGCCGGTCGGCCTGCAATGCATCGAACAGCAGCGTCCCACCGAGGATGCGCGTCTCAATCCGGTGCAGTTCGTCGCAATCGTGGTCGCGCTCAGCGGCCTGATCATGTTCCTCAACCAGGCGGGCGTGGCCGTCAGCGCCGCGGTGACCGGCTCCTCCGTGCTGCGTTCCGGTCTGATCGCCGCCGTCAGCCTGCTGGTGGGCGTCGGCTCGCTGCTGTTCTTCGGATGGTCGTCGCGCCGCTCGTTCTCGCCGCTGATCCGTCTCGGATGGCTGCGCGACCCGGTCGTGCTGCTGCACCTGCTGCCGTACGCGATCCTGCCGATGGTGGGCATCGGCTTCGGCTATGTGATCACCAACCTCGCGCAGCTGTCGTTGGGCACGAGCGCGTTCGTGGCCGGCGCGCTGGTGCTGCCGGGCGCGCTGATCGGCGCGTTCTTCGCCCCGGTGGGCGGCATGCTCTACGACCGGTTCGGTCCGGCCCGCCCGATCATGGGTGCGTTCTGCGTGGCGATCCTCGGCCCGATTCTGCTGCTCGTCTGCTCGATGCACCTGACTCCCGCGCTGCTCGCCGGCTTCTACTTCATCTTCGGCCTGTGCTACGCGCTCGGCTTCTCCAACATCATGACGAGCGCGCTCAGCGGCATCGACCGCGCGTTCACGCCCGACGGCAACGCCGTGTTCAACACGTCGCTGCAGTTCGGCGGCGCGGCCGGCACCGCCCTGTTCTCCACGATCCTCGGCGTCGCCCAGGCCGGCGCCGGCGACGAGGGGAGCGAGGCGTTCCGTCATGCGACCGCCGTCGGCGGTACGTGGACGTTCGCCACGATGACGCTGATCTGCGCCGTCGCGCTCGTCAGCCTCGCCGCCGCATTCCGTCTGCGCGCCCGGCGCGGCTGACGTTGAGGGGGCTGCGACGCATCACCGTACGGGAAACAGCTCGATATACCGTTCCGCGGTCATGCTTCTGGCGGTGGAACGCGCGAATGCGCCGGAGTCACGCGTGATGATGAAATCCACGCCATTGCGTTCCGCAACGGCGCGGATGAGACCGTCCTCGAAATCGGGTTCGTCGGAATAGGCGGAATCATGGCATTCCGCCGCGCCGACGGGGAGCACCTCGAGCAGGACGAGGAACTGGCGGACAAGAGCCCGGCAACCCGGTTCGCCCAGGTACTTGCGGCAGATGTAGTAGAAATCCTTCAACGACCCCGACGTGACGTAGCCGAGCTCTTCGGTTCGGGCGATCCGCTCCATGAGCTCGGTCGCCTTGCCGTGGGCGGGGCGGTTCTCCACCGCGTAGTCGATGAGTACGTTGATGTCCAGCAGCAGTTTAGAGGTCACGGTTCGACAGCTCCTCGCGCAGGTCGTCGTAGCTCATGGCGTCCAGCTGCGTGCCGTGCGGCAGTGTCCTGATGATGTCCTGCGATTCGCGGAATGCCTGCATCCGTGCCTGCGCGCGGCTGTCGTCGGATTCCTGGAACTGGGGGACGACCCCGGTGTCGGCGATGCTCTCCCATAGCCGTCGGATCAGTTCGTTGGGCGTGAGCCCCGCTTTTCTGATGTAGGCGTTGGCCAGGGTCTTGGTGGTCGTGTCGACGCTTGCTGACACGGTTGCTGTGGCCATCTGACACTCCTTATCAACTATCGTGTATCTATTGTAGATAGCAACCATGCTAAAAGAGTGCGCCATGCCGGCGGACCGCTGGCACGCCGACCGTCACAATGCTCGCGCAATCGACGGGCCTGCGCGAGCAAAGGGAAGTTTGGAGCATCCGAAACCTCCCTTTGCTCGCGCAACCATGCCGATTGCGCGAGCAAAGGGAGGTTTCGCAGGGCGCCAGCGTGGGGACGGCCTCCGAACGCCGCGTCAGCGGTCGAGTCGGAAGCCCTGCCTGGCGGCGGTGTCGCGCACGACGCGTCCGTTCATCGGCGCGACGGCGTTCGTGGCGATTTGGTCGCTGAACGCGTCGACCGGACGGTCCGTGTTGCGCAGATCGTAGTAGCGGTGCACCTCCTCGTCGAACGCGGGCAGGTCGGCGAGCATCGCAGCGTCGTCGGCCGGGTACGCGTCATCGAAGAACTGCATCGTGCGCGGCATGCGCGGCTTGAGCGCCGGCTCCTGATCGGGTTCGCCGATCGCCAGACCCAGCACCGGATAGGTGAGGGCCGGCAGCCCCAACGCGTCGACGAGCGCGTCCACGTCATTGAGCAGCGAGCCGAGGATCACGCAGCCCAGGCCGAGCGAATAGGCGGCGGTCTCCATCGCATGCAGGGCGAGGGCCGCGTCGTTCTGCGCCTGAGAGAACCGGTAGCTGCCGTCGAGCGTGAACGCGTCGCCGGCCGGGTCGACGCCCTTGGCGGCGGCGATGGCCGTATTGCGATGCTCGTCGGCGACGAACACGTACAGCAGCGGTGCGGTCGCGATGTACGGCTGATGGCCGATCTGCGCGAGCCGCTCCTTGAGCGCCGGGTCGTTGACGCGGATCGCCGACCAGTCGTTGAGATACTGGCTGGACGGCGCCTGCTGGGCGACGCGCTCCAGCGTGGCTACCACGTCGTCGGCCAGCGGGCCGGGCTTGAACGCACGGATGGAACGGCGGTCGAGCAGCGTATCGATGACGGGATTATGGATGATCTGTTCGTTCATGACCCCATTCTCGCGCCGTCGCCCGCCGACACGCCACCGTCGTCCCGCAAGTCAGCCGCGGGCGAACGCCTCGGCTTGCCACACCGGCAGTACGGCCGCGATTGCAGCGGCGACGAGCATCATGACCACGACATCCGCCGCACCCACGCGCATCGCATGCCAGCGGGTACGATGCGCGCCCGCTTCGTAACAGCGCGCGTCGAGCGCCAACGCCAGCGTGTCCGCATGACGGACCGCGCCGGCGAGCATCGGCGTCGCCATCGCGGCCAACGCACGCAATCGCGCGACCGGCGGCCCAATGCCGACGTCGCCGCCGCGCGCCGTCTGCGCGTCCATGACCGCGCGCGCCTCGTCGGCGAGCGTGGGCAGGAACCGCAGTGCGAGCGACAGGACCAGCGCGATCTCACGCGTATGCACGCCCATCCGGGCGAGCGGCGACAGCAGCGAGGCGGCCGCATCGGCGACGGTCGTGGGCGTCACCGACCGCATGAACGCCGCCCCCAGCACGATCACCAGCGCGAACCGGCCCGCATACAGCACGCCCATGCGCACGCCGTCATCGGTGACCCGCAGCGGTCCGCACGTCAGCAGTGGCGAACCGGACGTGACGACCAGCAGATTGAGCACGCCGACGAACGCGCACATCGCCAGCAACGGCCAGACCATGCGCCACAGCGACCGCGGGCGGATGCGCGCGGCCGCCACGTACAGGCCGGTCGCCACGGCAAATACGGCGAGCCGGGGGAACGAGCCGATCGCGAACGCCGCCATCATCAACGCCAGCGTGGCGACGGTCAGCACCCGCGGGTCGAGCCAGGCAAGCGACGGGTGCTGACGTGACGGAACGACTGCCGCGTCACCGGATTCCGCGCGGACGACGGCCATGCGGTCAGTACCGACCGGACCGGTGACGCCGGTCGCACCGGTGACGCCGGCGGTACCGGCATCGTCAGTCGGCTCGGCGGCGAACGTGACGACGCGCGCGCCGACCGCCATCGCCTCGGCACGGTCGTGCGTGACCATGACGACCGTGACCCCGTCATCATGCAAGGCACGCAGCAGCGCGCCGACGCGAGCGCGCGCGTCGGCGTCCAGACCGGCGGTCGGCTCGTCGAGCAGCAGCACGCGCGGACGGCACGCGACGACCCCGGCGATCGCGACCAGCCGCCGCTGCCCGCCCGACAAGGCGAACGGGGAACGGTCGGCCAGATGCGCGACGCCCAGCAGCGCCAGCGCGTCGACGGCCCGCTCCCGCGCCTCGGCCTCCGTCAGCCCCTGATTGCACGGGCCGAACATCACATCCTCCAGCACCGTATCGGCGAACAACTGCCGTTCCGGATGCTGCATCACATAGCCGAGCGAGCGCCGAAGCCGCATCGCGTCGCGACGGGAGAGCGCGGTCGGCTTGCGACGGCCGCCGAACCTGGTGCCGAAACGGCTGCGGCGCTCGCGGGCGACGGGAATTCCCGCCACCTCGATCGACCCGGCATCCGGGCGCGCCAGGCCGGCGACCAGCCGCAGCAGCGTCGACTTGCCGGCGCCGTTGCCGCCCATCAGCGCCACCGTCTCGCCGGCGTCGACCCGCAGCGACACGCCGTCGAGCGCGTCCCGGTCGGCATCCGGATACCGGTAGCGTAGGCCGGACACGAGCACTGCCGGCTCGGCCGGACGGCCGCCATCAGCGGCATGGGAGCGGTCGGGGTCGCCGGCGTCGGTGGTGAAGGTGCCGGAATCGCCGGAACGGTCGGTATCGGCGGTGGTGAGGTCGACGGGAAGGTCCGCGTCGGTGCCGGTGAGGTCGAGCGGGAGCGCAGAAACGGCATCAGAAACGGCATCCCTCACATCCGGCCGTCCGTCGGCGACGATACGGCCGGACTCGAGCCGGATCACCCGGTCGGCGGCGCGCGTTTCGTCCGGATGGTGCGTGACGTGCACGATCGTCGTGCCGGCCGCATGCAGGCGGGCGAGCGTCGCCATGACGTCGGCGCGTGCCGCCTCGTCGAGCATCGCGGTCGGCTCGTCGAGGACCAACAGGCGCGGATGCATCGCGATCATGCCGCCGATCGCCAGACGCTGCTGCTGACCGCCGCTCATGCGCGTCGGATCGGTGTCGGCGGACGACTCCAGTCCGACCGTCTCCAGCGCGTCGGCGACTCGCCCGCCGATCGACGCCGGGGCGACGCCCAGATTCTCCGGGCCGAACGCGACGTCGTCGGCGACGACGGTCGTGACGATCTGGTCGGCGGGATTCTGGAACACCGCGCCGATGCCGCGCCGCGCCGACCGGTACGCGTCGGCGTCGGGCGCGCCGTCGAACACGCGGAGGCCCAGCAGGTTGACCGTACCGTCGTCAGGCGCCGCCAAGCCGGCGATGAGCCGGGCCAGCGTCGACTTGCCCGACCCGTTCGTGCCCGTCAGACATATGGATTCGCCCTGACGGATGGTCAGCGACACGCCGTCGAGCGCCCACGAGACGCCGCCGTCGTAGCTGAACCGCACGCCGTCGAGCGCGACGGCGGAGGAGCCGGCCGGGGGTGCGTCGACGACGGATCCGGTCGACTCACCGGATGATGGGCCGGTCGGAAGATGGGCGGTCGACGGGTCGCCGTCACGCACGCGGACCGCCGATCAGCGCGAGCGCGGGCCGGTAGACGAGCATCGTCACCACGGCGTGCACCACGATCTTGGCGATGTTGAACGGCAGCAGCGCCGGCACGACGAGCGCGGCGACCTGTGCGAGCGTCATATGCGCGTAGAACGGCGTGACGATGAGATTGCCGCCGATCGCCGCCGCCAGCGCGCAGACGCCGCCCGCCAGCAGGCCGGCCATCGCGCCGCGACGGGACGGGTGCGCGCGATGGACGATCGCCGCCGGAACCGACAGGGCGAGCGCGACCAGCACCGCCATCAGCGTGCCCCACGGGTCGACGAACAGATGCGGGAGGAATCCCAGCACGCCCGTCACCACGGCGGCGGACGGGCCGAGCGCGAATCCGGCGGTCAGGCACACGACGCCGGACGGATCGTATTTGAGCCACGGAATGCCCGGAATCAGCGGGAATTCGACGAAACTCGCCGCCATCGTCAATGCGGTGAGCATCGCCAGCAGAGCGATGCGACGCGTCGACCAGCGGCCGGCATCGCCCACGCCGGTCGTATGCGGGGTATGGGGGGATTGAGAGAGTATGCTCACGCGAGCCTCGTTTCTTCCATCCGGACTATAACCGTTGGCTCCGGAATCGCACCGGATCGGCCGCACGCGGCTCGCGGGCTGTTCCGGCCGCCGCCCGTGGGCGGAACTGGGCCGGAAATCACCGCCAGTAAGGAGTTGCACCTTCCCTGAAACTGACGGCGCCAGTGTACAGTGACGCGTGCCCAACGCTGCGCTGAGTTGCGCTGGACGGGAACATCGCCGATTGAATCCGTATAGGCTAGAGTAATCAGGTGATAAGGAGGCCTACGATGTCGAATCTGGACTACGAGCCGCCCGAGCCGACCAAGGCGCAACTGGAGTATGCCCGTTATCTGAGCCGTTTTCAAGTGCCGCGTGAACGCCGGACACTGGTCGCCCGCACTGAATCGGATATTGCGACTGTCTTCCGGGAAGAGGCTGCGAACCGTTTCTGGAGTGTTGACGACTTGGCTTCTCAAGCCGGCATCGACCGCCGCTTCGCCGATGATCTTCTCCAGCGGGGCAAGGCACCGCTTGACGTGGTCTTTCCAGCAGCCGCCGTGCTGGGGATAGACATAGCCGTGTTGCCGTTATCCAGTCTTGGGGGCGCTCGGTGAGGGAACTGCATGCGTGGATGGGGGATTCTCCTGTAGGTGTGTTTTCGGAGGATGCCGACGGAAACATCTCCTTCGTATATGACGAAGGTGCGGATATGCCCATAAGCCTTTCTCTTCCGCTTGATGGACAGTGGGCGCGGAAAGCTCCGGGCAGGTTCCTGGAGAATCTTCTTCCAGACAGTCCGGTCGCGCGTAAAGCCATGATGCGGGCCTCAGGCGCTCCCGGCATCGGGAGTTTCGATTTGCTCGATAGGGCGGATTCCTCCGGTGGGCTCGTGTTCTCCCTGTGCGACGAGTACCCGGTCCCTCGATCCCAGATGGTTTCCTTTGCGACTGACGATGACATAGCATCACGTATCACGTCCGCGCGTTCAGCGCCTACGTCGTGGTGGCAGCATGATTCCCATGCACGTTTCTCTCTGGCCGGCAATCAGCCCAAGTTCACGCTCGCACGAATCGGCGACCGGTGGGCATGGCCCAATGCGGCGATACCATCGACCCATATCTTCAAACCGTCCGAGCGGGGTGCGGAGGACGCCGATATCGTCGAGGCCGCCTCGAACCGGCTGATCAGAATGTGTGGCTTGGAATCCTCCCGGGCCGGGGTAATGGAGTTCGTCGGTGAACGCACTTATGTGATTGAGCGATTCGACCGTCATCCGTCGGAGAGCGGGCGTGTGGACAGGCTGCATACGGAGGATTTCCTCCAATCGCTTGGTTTGCCTCCGGACCGCAAGTATACGGTGAAGGCGAAGGATGTGTTGCGTATGCTTCGCCGGGCGGATCCGACCTGCGGACTCTGCTATTCGTGGATAGACCAGCTTGCCTTGAACGTGTCCATCGGGAACGTGGACGCGCATGCGAAGAACTACTCCTTGATGTTCTCTCCTGATGGAATAAGGCTTTCTCCCATGTATGACGTTCTGACGACGACGTTCTGGCCTTGGGTGTCGGCCGAGCTGCCTATGCGTATAGGCGGCGTGACCGGCGCCAGGGATGTGACGCCCCGGCATTGGGAGAAACTGGCCTTGGACAATGGGCTTGATTCCGCGAGGGTGGTCGGTCAGGCGAGAAGCATGGCCGGCAGGGTCCTTGCCAACATAAGCGAGGCGTATTCGGATGTGGAGCCACGTATCCGTGACAGGATTGTCATGCTGGTGGACAAGGCGAACGCGAAGATCGACCCGATGTATGATTCCGCGACCGTTGCGGGTGATTGAACGCCCTGCCTATGCTGATTCCATCAGACGGCACAAGTCGGACCTGTCTGGTCCCGGTGTGTCTGAGATTCGGTCCGCTGGCATGGTTGGCTGCGTGATGACCTGCGGGCCGGTGAGTGTGATGGCGGCAGCTTGGCGAATGGTCCGATCGGGGGTGCCGCGCGTGACTGGGACGTCATGTGGGCGGTAGCGCCACGGGATGTCCATCTGGTTGCGGTGTTCTGCGGGTTTGTGTGCGGAGGAGTGGTGGGGGTGCGCACTTTCGTCCCGTTATGATGCCGTGGATTTATGTGCGTGATGACGATGGATCCGCGTATGTTTCCTCGTTTCATCCCGTCCAAACGTGGATTTGTGCGCAGGGACATGGTGGATCCGCGTACGTTTCCCCGTTCCGTCACGGCGGGTCGTGGGTCGGGGTGCGTGATGCGGGGCGGTGCGTACGACGAACGTGATCCTAGGGTTTCGATTTGGGGGGCGGTTCCGCGCGCGGGACGGGACGAATCGTGGTTCCGTGTGTGATGGGGTGGTTGCGTGGGGGCCGGCGCCCATCTGACGGCCTTCGGCGTGTCGCGTGCCATGGGGGTGGTCGACGCACTTTGACGGATTGTCAATTTCTGTATGGAATCGATGGGAAACCCGCTGTTTCACGGGGGTTGGGAATCATCGCGGGGGGGGGGCTTCAACTGCCGTATGCCGATTGACATGATGTCTACTGCGACTTGGCATGACGGGGTGTTTTTTTGTCGGGGGGGGGGGCATAGTTCTGCCAGATTTTCCACATATCGCATCGACACCACGAGAGAGGAATGATATGAGGTTGGTCCCGACGCTCACCGATGCCGCACGTCACCTGCACACCGGCGCGCGCCGCATCGGCTTCACCGGCGCGGTCGCCACGACCGTGGCCTGCGCGATGACACTCGCCTGCACCGTGCCGGCGGTCGGCGCCGATGACGTCTCCGTCGTCGCGTCCTCCGGCACCGTCGTACGCACGTCCGTCGCGACGGCGTCCGGCGCCGCGGCCGACGTCGCCGACCGCACCATCGTCGCCGGAACGCCGTCCGTCGTCGCGGACGAGGGGACCGGCATCATGGAATCCGCCGACGATACGATCACGGGGGACCCGGCCGGTGACTCAGCGGCCGACGGCACCGGCGCGGGGAACGCCGACGTCGCGCAACCCGACGCATCGGACGGCGGCACCCAGCCGGACGACGCGGCCGACCCGTCCTCCGGCGACCCGTCCGCCGGCGACCAGAGCGGTGACGACCGGTCCACCGACGTCGCAGATGACGCCGACGGTCCGGCATCGTCGGATGACGGCTCCGCAGCGGATACCGCCGACGGTACCGACGGCGATCCGTCCGACGGCAACGGAACGGGCGACGCGTCGGTCGCCGAAGCGACCACCGCACTGTACGGCCGTGACGTCGAGGGTCAGGCCACCGCCACCATCAACGGCCGCACGTACATCCTCATCGGCAGCGCCCAGCAGCTGCGCGCCATCGGCACCGGCAAGAAGGTCACGGGCCGCATCTGGTCGGTCCAGCAGAAAAAGACAGGCGGCATCATCGGCATCGGCGGCCATTGGGAGGACGTGGACGGCACCAAGCGCATCGCCTACGACGGCGACGCCGACCTCGCCGCGGACGGCACGCTCGCGAACAGGACCTACGAGAACAG
>Cebus_capucinus_imitator_PRJNA485217_SSR093__coassemble_666_pt1 | contig 12084 bp, 8 predicted proteins | sample Cebus_capucinus_imitator_PRJNA485217_SSR093__metabat2_high_PE_006 | metagenome-assembled genome bin Cebus_capucinus_imitator_PRJNA485217_SSR093
TCGCGTTACGCATGCGCCCGGTCATTCGTCGGTGCCGTGCGTCAGGCCTGATTGCGCTCGCGTATCCAGCTGTACAGGCCGTCCGCGGCCCAGAGCGGGATGTTGGCGACCCATGATTCCTTCCGATACCCGGTCAAGCTCATGCGGACCGCCATCGTAAGGCCGAAATGGTCGTACGCATAGCGAAGGCTTTTGGCCTTCAGATTCTGCTCGGCCTTGACCTCGACGGGGTAGATGCCGGCACCTTGTTCGACGGCGAAATCTATTTCCGCGTGACCATTCGGATTCGCCCAATAATACGGTTCGTATCCTTGCGCAACGAGTTGCTGGCAGACGTACTGCTCCGTCAGAGCGCCCTTGAATTCAGTGAATAGTCGAGAACCTTCGACGATGATTGCGGGGTCCAGATGAGCCAATGCGCCCAGCAGTCCGGTGTCGGAAGCGAAGAGCTTGAACGCGGGAACGTCGACGTATCCACTGAGCGGCTGGCGTAACGCGGTGACGCATGGCACCTGTGTGACGATTCCGTAGTCGCGCAACCACATGAGGCTTTCCTCGAAATCACGTGCGCGGGCTCCGGGGCGAAGCACGCCGTAAATGAATTTACGGTTTTCCTTCGCCAGTTGAGTGGGGATGGTTTTCCAAACCAGTCTCAGGCGGTCAAGCAGTCGAAGCGGTGCGTATTTGGAGAAGTCCAGGTCGTAGGCGTCCAGGATCTCCTGTTGGATATCGCGCACCTGCGAAGCGGCCGCCCCGTTGATATGGGCGAGCACTGCTGCCGGCATGCCGCCGACGACCAGGTATTCCTTGAGTCTGCCGGTGAGGCGTTCCGTGAAGGCCGTGTTGATGGACTCCAATCGGCCGCTGCGAATGTATCCGGCCAGACGTTCGTCTCCGGCATTGCTCAGGAACTCGGTGAACGTCAATGGATGCAATGTCATCATGGTGACCTTGCCTACGGGGAAGGATGAGCCTTCGTGTCGGGAAGCGCCCATATATGAACCGGTGGCGATGATATGGTGTTCGGCGGCTTCCTCGCAGAAGTATTTAAGTGAGGTGAGCGCGCGGGGGCATTCCTGGATTTCATCGAAGAAGATCAGCGTTTTCCCGGCGATGACGGGCACTCCCGTGTATGCGGAAAGATCGTCGAGTATGGCGTTCGGCTCGAGACTCCCGTCGAAGAAGGCCTTGGCTGATTCGTCCCTCATGAAGTCGATGCGAAGTACATGATCGTAGAAGAGGTCGCCGAACTCGTTGATGATCCATGTTTTGCCGGTTTGCCGGGCTCCTCGCAGCAGCAGGGGCATCTTTGGCGAGGCGTCCCTCCACGCTTCCAAGCGGCTCATCATGGTTCGTTGCAGCTTCGTCGTCATCGTTTCCCCTATATTTTTGTGGGTGTCTTCCACATTTTATCATCCAAAAATGTGGAAGACACCCACAAAAGCATAGGGGAAAGTGTGTCGCTGTGGCTTGTGCCGTGTCTCTCGCGCGACCAAACCCACGACTTCAAGCCTCTTGACATGCAGGTCGGCCGGAACGTTCGTCCCGCTGTCCGTCCGCCGGTCCCGCGACCCTCATGTCATCAGCGAGATCTGCAGTGTGAACACGGGCGGGGCCGCGTCGATGCGGATGTCGCCGCCGTAGCGTCGGGCGATCGCGCGGATGCTCTTCAATCCGATGCCGTGCGCCGCCGCGTCCGGCTTGGTCGTGACCGGCAGCCCGTCGTCGGCGCGCAGTGTGGGCGAGTCGCCCTCGAAATGGTTGTCGACGGAGATGACGATGAGCCGTCCGTGCTGGTGTGCCGTCAGCGACACGATCCGCTTGGCGGGGTCGTCGAAGCGCGACACGTATTCGAACGCGTTGTCGAGCGCGTTGCCCAGCAGCGTGAACAGGTCGACCACGTCGATCGCACTCCAATCGCAGCCGCGCACCATCGTCGAGAATCGGATGCCGTTGCGTGCGCAATGGAACCCGCGTTCGGTCAGCAGCGTGTCGAGTGCCGCGTTGCCGGTGTCGGCGGCGGCATCGTACAGGTCGAGCGAACGCTGCACATCACGTACCATCGTCGTGCGGCGGTCGCCGTCGGCGAAGGCGAGTGCGGCGACCTGATGCTTGAGGTCGTGCGTCCTGCGGTTGATGAAGTCGATGTTGTCGCGCAGCGTCGCGTACTGGCGCTCCTTCTGCTCGGCGAGGAGGCGGACCATCGCGCGGTCGCGCTGCAGCGCAACCGTATGATGGATGGCGTACTGGAACAACAGTACGACGACGGCGACGACGCCGGCCATGCTGGTCGCGAACCACAGGATGTAGTCGAGTCCGTCGGTGCAGTCCACCCCGTTCGTCCCGCTCGGCTGACGTATTCCGGTTGTCTTGACCGTATCGCCGATGCCTGCGCGTAGCTGTGGAATCCAGTATTCGCCGACATGCATGCTGCCGTTGGATACGGCGGTGAGCATGATGAAACTGGCGAGATACAGCGCGATGAGCGTACGGCTCTCGCCGCCGGACTGCGTCGCGGTCGCAGCGAACACGGGCACGAGCAGCCGGTTCGCGGCAAGTAGGAACAGCGTGTATACGAATATGCAGATCATCATGTATCCGATCGGATGCTCGTCGCGGAACCCGGGGACGATGATGAGAAACAGCCAGTTGTGGAAGAACGTGGTGACGAACCGTTCCACGCACAGGCCGAGCGTCCACCGTGACAGCGCATCCGTCCACGACATCGCATACCGGCAGCGCACGAACAGCAGCGCCGCGAGGAACACCGCGGGAATCCACAGCATCGCCACTCCCACCATCGACAGATCCGGCAGCATCCCGGAACGCGCCATCAGGAACGCGACCGGATAGACCGCGCCGACGACGGCCGTCAGCAATCCCATCGCCGTCGTCCGCAGAACGTACCCGTCGCGCCGCGGGGCGACGTTGCGCGCGAAGACCTCCACCGCAGCCGCCGTGCAGGCCGCGAACCGGAACGCGTCGAACCACTGCAGCGGCATCGTCCAGTCGACGCCGCCCGGCGTCGCGACGACCCCCGACAGCCCGCCCATCACCGGCCGCCCAGATACGCCAGATAATCCTGCATCAGCGCGCTCCTGTACGTGCGTCCCACCGGCACCTCCTCGCCGGCGCATGTCACCGTCCCGGACGTCAGATTGGTCACGTGCCGCAGGTTGACCAGATAGCTCTTATGCGTGCGCGCGAACCCGTACCCGGCCAGTTCGTGCGCCTGCGTGGTCATGCTGCCGCGCGCCCGGTACATGCCGGCGGCCGTATGGAACAGCAGGTAATGGTCGAGCACCTCGATGTAGCGGATGTCGCCCACCGGCATCGACCGCAGCCCGTCGACCGAGTCGATCGTCACGATCGCGTCGGTACGCCCATGCAGCGTGCGTGCCGCCTTGGTGAGCTTGAGCGAGAAATCGAAATACGATAGCGGCTTGACCACATAGTCGACCGCATCCACCTCATACCCCCGGATCGCATACTGGGCCATGTTCGTCACGAACAGCATCGCCACGGCGTCATCCAGCCTGCGGATGCGCCGAGCCGTCTCCAACCCGTCCGTACCCGGCATCTCCACGTCCAGCACCAGCAGATCCGCGTCGCCCCGTCGATAGCCGGCCAGCAGGTCGTCGCCGCTCGCGCACTCGCGCACGTCGAACGCGAGCGCGTTCTCCTCGGCATGGCGCTCGCAGTAGCCGCGCAGTGTGGCGCGCATGATCGGGTCATCATCGACTATGACGATTCGCATGGTCCCTCTTTCGCACGTGCCGTCGCGCGTCCACGCGGCGTCCTCTGCGCGCGGGCGGCCTTGTCGACGACGGTCCACGACCATGATATCCGTCCGGCCGCGTCGTTCGCGTCCGTGGACGGTCGTTGGCGACGGACGCCGCCGGACGCCCGTGCCGCGGCCATACGATGACCGTACGATGGCCGCCGATGCCGGCGGACCGAGGGACATCAACGAGGAGAAGCATGATGAACGCCCAGAACCAACAGCCGGATTCGGATCGGCGGCCGCGTCGCGTGCTGCCGATGACCGCGTCGATCGCAATGATCGTCATCGCCGCCGCCCTGTCGGTGGCGACCGTGATCGGCAACGTGTACGCCAACAAGTACGCCGGACTGATCTCCGTGTACTTCAACCAGCCGACCTCCACGGTCGTATCCGCCGAAGGCGAGACCACCGAACACTACAAGACGGAGTTCGCCTCCGACACCGACCGTGAGACAGCCGCCGGCGAACTCGGCGCCGACATCGTGCGCGAGGGCGCGACCCTGCTCATGAACGACGGCGACGCGCTGCCGCTGTCCTCCGGGGCGAGGATCTCCGTGTTCGGCCAGACGGCCGTCAACCCCGTCTACGGTGGCGGTGGCGCCGGTTCGATCGACGCGTCGAACGCCGTGACGTTGCTCGACGGCATCGAATCCGCCGGATTCGACGTGAACCCCACCCTCATCGACTTCTACGAGAACGGCGCCGGCAAGGACTACCGGCGCACGTCGATGGACGCGTACGGCGAAGGCGAGTTCGCCGTCAACGAAGTGCCCGCGTCCAAGTACGACGCCGACGTCAAGGCCTCGTTCGCCGACTACGACGACGCGGCCATCGTCGTCATCGGACGCGAAGGCAGCGAAAGCCAGGACCTGCCCAGCGGCAAGCTGCCGACCGGCGTCACCTACCTGCAGCTCGACAGGAACGAACGCGACATGATCGCCATGGCTGCCGACCACTTCGACACGATCATCGCCCTCATCAACACCGTCAACCCGATGGAACTGGGCGACCTCGCCGGCCTCGGCGTCGACGCCGCCCTGTGGATCGGCTCGCTCGGCCAGACCGGCGCCACCGCAGTCGGCGAACTGCTGGACGGCACCGTCAACCCGTCCGGCCACCTGCCCGACACGTACGCGGCCGACTCGCTCAGCGCCCCCGCGATGGCCAACTCCGGCTCCTACACGATCGTCGGCTCCGACGAGGAGCACGGCACCGCCTACATGACCTACGCGGAGGACGTGTACGTCGGCTACCGCTACTACGAGACCCGCTACGAGGACGCCGTGCTCGGCACCGCCGGTGTCGGCGACTACGACTACGCCGACGAAGTGCTCTACCCGTTCGGCCACGGCCTGAGTTACACCGACTTCACCTGGAGCGGCTTCACGACCAAGACGACCGACGACGGCTGGGACGTGTCCGTCACCGTGAAGAACACCGGCGGCATCGCCGGCAAGGACGTCGTACAGGTCTACCTGCAGTCGCCCTACACCGACTACGACCGCAAGCACGCCATCGAAAAACCCGCCATCGAACTCGCCGGCTACGCCAAAACCGACGAGATCGCCCCCGGCGACAGCCAGAGCGTCACCATCCACGTCGACAAGGAATCATGCAAGACCTACGACGCCGACGGTGAAGGCACCTACATCCTCGAAGCCGGCGACTACTATCTGACCGCCGCCGCCGACGCGCACCACGCGATCGACAACATCCTCGCCGCCAAAGGCAAAACCGTCGCCGACGGCATGACCGAAGCCGGCGACAAGGCGTTCACTGCCAAGACCGCCATCCACACCACCAATACCACGACCTGGGCCACGTCCGCCGCCACCGGCGAACCCATCGCCAACCGCTTCGACGACGCCGACATGCGCACCTGGGACGACGACTTCACCTACCTGAGCCGCTCCGACTGGACCGGCACCTGGCCCGACACGTACGCGAGCGGCTCCTGGACGGCACCCGAGGCGTTCGTCAAGGCGCTCGCCGTCGACACCGCGATTGACGAACCGGAATCCGCGCCCGTCACCGGCACCGTCGACGAGGATTACAGCGAACTCAACGTGTCGATGCTCATGGACGCCGACTACGACGATGAGTCGTGGGATGCGCTCATCGGCCAGATGAGCGTCGCCGAACTGGACGAGCTGGTGCGCGTCGGCGGTTATGCGACCAAGCAGGTCAAATCCACGCAGCTGCCCGCCACCGTCGACAAGGATGGCTCGGCCGGCATCTCCAGCACGCTCGTCGGCGGTGAGAACGGCATGGGCTACCCGTCCGAGATCGTGCTCGCGGCGACCTGGAACGACGATCTGGTCGAGCGGTTCGGCGAGCTGATCGGCGAGGATTCGATCGCGCTGGGCGTAGCGGTCTGGTATGCGCCCTCCTGCAACATCCACCGCTCCCCGTACGGCGGCCGCATGTTCGAATACTTCTCCGAGGATCCGACGCTGTCGGGCGCGATGACGGCGGCCACGGTGCGCGGCGCCGCATCCCGCGGCGTCGTGGCGACGGTCAAGCACTTCGCGCTCAACGACCAGGAGACCAACCGCATGGGCGTGGCCATCATGGCGAACGAGCAGACCATCCGCGACATCTACCTCAAGCCGTTCGAGATGGCGGTGCGCGACGGAGGCGCCAGCGCGATGATGGCGTCGATGAACCGCATCGGCGCGCGTTGGAGCGGCGGCCACAAGGGCCTTGTCACCGACGTGCTGCGCGGCGAATGGGGATTCCAGGGCTTCGTGGTGACCGACCAGGCCTCCTACGCGGTGTTCTCGTACGAGGACCTGCGCGAGGGGCTGGCGGCTGGCACTGACCTGTGGCTCAACACCGACGCCGAGCTGTGGGCGCTGTCCGACGCGGAGATGACCGACGGCGTGGTGGCGGCCATGCAGACGGCCGCCAAACACATCACGTACGCGATCTCCCGTTCCAATGCGATGAACGGTCTGTCCGCCGGCTCGCGGATCGTCAAGGTCACGCCGCTGTGGCGCTGGGGCGTGTACGGTCTGGACGCGGTCGTCGCGGTCGCCTCGATCGCGCTGGTCGCCATTGCGGTGCTTAACATCGTGCGGCGACGCCGCGAGGCGGCCGCCGTGGTGACCGTCGTGGCCGAGCCGGCCGACTGACGCGGCCCTGCGGCTACGTGCGGCCGTGGACGCCACCCGATGACGGCGGGGCGACCGGGTTATCCACACCCGGCCGCCCCGCCGTTCCGGTTATCCACATCACCGCCGACGCCGCCCCTTCGGGTAGCCGCCATGCGGTAGGTTGGAGGGCATGGCACTTGCACTGTATCGACGTTACCGGCCGGACACCTTCGCGGGCGTGATCGGGCAGGACCAGGTCACGGTCCCGCTCATGCGCGCGCTCGACGAGGGCAAGCTCACGCACGCCTACCTGTTCTCGGGGCCGCGCGGCTGCGGCAAGACGAGTTCGGCGCGTATCCTCGCCCGGTGCATCAACTGCGCGCAGGGGCCCACGTCGCATCCGTGCGGCGAATGCGAGTCGTGCCGCGACCTCGCCACGGGCGGTCCGGGGTCGATCGACGTGGTCGAGATCGACGCGGCGAGCCATAACGGCGTGGACGACGCCCGTGAGCTGCGCGAGCGCGCCGGGTTCGCCCCCGCGCGCGACCGCTACAAGATCTTCATCCTCGACGAGGCGCACATGGTCACGCAGCAGGGTTTCAACGCGCTGCTCAAGATCGTGGAGGAGCCGCCGGAGCATGTCATGTTCATCTTCGCGACGACCGAGCCGGACAAGGTGATCGGCACGATCCGTTCGCGCACCCACCATTATCCGTTCCGTCTGGTGCCGGCCGAGGTGATGGGCCCGTATCTGGAGGACGTGTGCGCCAAGGAGGGCGTGACGGCCGAGCCGGGCGTGCTGCGTCTGGCGATGCGCGCGGGCGGCGGTTCGATGCGCGACACGCTGTCGGTGCTCGACCAGCTGATGGTGGGCGCGGTCGACGGCACGATCACGCATGACGCGTCGGTCGCGCTGCTCGGCTTCACGCCCGACGCGCTGATCGGCGACGCGGTGGATGCGCTGATCGACCGCGACGGCGCCGCCCTGTATGCGGTGGTGCAGAAGGTCGTGGTCGGCGGCTTCGACCCGCGTCGGTTCGTCGAGGACCTGCTGGCGCGCGTGCGCGACCTGCTGGTGCTCACGTTGGCGGGGGAGCGCGCCGGATCGGTGCTGTCGGAGGGGGCCGAAGCCGAGGATACGTCCGATCTGCAGCGTCAGGCGTCCGCGCTCGGTCTGGCCGAGCTGACGTCGATGGCCGAGACGATCAACACGACGCTGGGGTCGATGACCGGCGCGATCTCGCCGCGCATGCGGCTCGAACTGCTCGCCGCGCGTCTGCTTGCCGCCCGCGAATCCGGTGCTGCCGGTGCGGCCGGTGCGCCGGGCGTCGCCGACGGTCCGACTGTCGGTCCCGGTATGTCGGTCCCGTCCGGTTCGTCCGGTTCGTCCGTGCCGTCCGGCGGGAAGCCCGGCATGGTCGCCCCTGGCGGCTTCGCCGGCTCTCAGTCGCCGACGGGTGGATTCGCGGGTGCCGCGGGTTCGTCGATGGGCGGTTTCGCGGGTGCCGCATCGTCGCCCGGTGCCGCAGCGTCGCGTCCGGCCGCCGGTGGGTTCGCCGGCGCGGTGGCCGCTGCTGCTGTCGCGGCTTCCTCCGGCGCGACCGGAATCGTCGCCGATGACGGCGTCGGTGCGGGCCGCGCGGCCGGCGTCGCGCAATCGTCGGCCGCCGCGTCGCCGTCCCCGCAGCCGTCCACGCCGGCCGCGGCCCGGCCCGCCGCCGACGACCGTACGCCCGACCAGCGTTGGGATGCGCTCGTCGCCGCCCTTCCCGAGGACGTGCGCCGTTATATCGACCGCAGCCGCGTGCCGAAGATCCTGCTGGCCCCCGATAAGGACCATGCCGGCCGATACCGCCTGTGGATGAAGTTCGACCGTGCGCTGAGCAAGTACGCGTTCGCGCTGGCCGTCTCCCGGGAGCCGGTCGACGGCACCACGCAGGTGGTATCGATCGTGCGCAACGAGGTGCATCGCGTGTTCGGTCCGACGGTGACGATCGCCCCGACCGACAAGCTGGCCGACGACAGCGTCGCCCCGCCGTTCAGCAAGCTTCCGCCCGACGAGCAGCAGCGCGTCAAGTCGCAGCTGCTGCAGGAGAGCCTGCAGTCGGCCGTCGCCAAGACCTCGTCCGCCTCGTCTGCGACCGCCGGCTCCGCCTCCGGTGCCGCCGCGTCGTCGTCCGCATCCGACGACACCGCCGCTGACGATGACGACGTTCACCGAGCCGCCGGTCCGTCGTCCGTCGCTGCGGATTCGGATGATCCGTGGGCCTCGCCAGCCGTCGTGTCCCGGCCGGCCGTCGCATCGTCCGCTGACGGTTCGCCGTCGCATCCCGCGAAGCACGTCGCCGTGCCCGACCTGTCCGACACCGTCGATCCGTGGGCCACGCCCGCATCGTCGGCCGTGCCCGCGCCGGCGGTCGTGCCCGCGCCGGCGGACCCGTGGACGCAGGTACCGTCGCCGGATGACGACCCGTGGGAGTCGGTGCAGCCGATTCCGTCGTTCCACACGCCGCAGCCGACGCCGTCGTCATCCCATGCGCAGCCGTTCGGCCAGCGTCCGGGCATGCCGGTCGCCGGCGGTCCGGGATTCCCCGGCGGTCCGGCGGGACCGGCCGGCCCCGGCATGCCGGGCGATCCGGCCATGCCGTCGGCCCCGCAGGTCGACCCGGATGAGGACGAGTATTCGATGAGCGACGAGTCGCTCGGCACGGCCGGCACGATGACCGTCGACGAGCTGAAGAAGTTCTTCGACGTGAAGAAGGTCGAGGAGTTCGCGGCCGGCGATCCGAAGAATCCGCGCAACCTCGCCAAGGCCCGCCGCCACGACGACTGACCGTCTCTGACCGTCATCGACCGGTCGCCGGCGGCCCCATCAACCGAAATCGACATCGTAAGGAAATTCCATGGCATTGGCATACGACGGCGCGATCCAGCGTCTCATCGACGCGTTCGCGGCACTGCCCGGCATCGGACCGAAGGGCGCGCAGCGCATCGCGTTCCACATGCTGTCGGCGTCCGACGAGGAGGCGTCGCAGCTTGTCGACGCGATCGCCGAGGTCAAGGCGAAGGTGCGCTTCTGCAACGTGTGCGGCAACGTGTGCGAGTCGAGCCCGTGCCCGATCTGCGCCGACCCGCGCCGCGACCGCAGCGTGATCTGCGTGGTCGAGGAGGCGAAGGACGTGATGAGCGTGGAGCGCACGCGCGAATACCGCGGCCTCTACCACGTGCTCGGCGGCGCGATCAACCCGATGGCGAACATCGGTCCGGCCGACCTGAACATCCCCGGGCTGCTCGACCGGCTCAAGAGCGCGGAGGTGCAGGAGGTGATCCTCGCGCTCGACCCGAACATCGAAGGCGAGGCGACCACCACGTACATGAGCCGTCTGCTCGGCCCGCTCGGCATCCGCGTGACACGTCTGGCCAGCGGCTTGCCGGTCGGCTCCGACCTCGAATACGCCGATGAGATCACGCTCGGCCGCGCCCTCGCCGGCCGTCGTGACGCCTGAACGCCGGCCGGCCGACGACGGGTCCCGACCGGTGTCCGCATGCCGGGCCGCGATCGTGACGATCGTGGCGGTTGCGTAAGATGAACCGCAGTCAGTCCACTTAAGAGAGAATGGATAGCAGTGGCTCTCATCGTGCAGAAATTCGGCGGTTCCTCCGTCGCCGACACCGATTCCATCAAGCGTGTGGCCAGACGTGTCGTCGAGACGAAGAAGCGCGGCAACAAGGTCGCCGTGGTCGTCTCCGCGATGGGCGACACCACCGACGATCTGATCGATCAGGCGATGAGCATCGATTCGAATCCTCCGGAACGTGAGATGGACATGCTGATGACGGCGGGCGAACGCATTTCGATGAGCCTGCTGGCGATGGCGATCCATGCGGAGGGCGACCGCGCGCATTCGTTCACCGGCCAGCAGGCCGGCTTCTTCACCGACGCGCGCTACGGTGCGGCCCATATCAAGGCAGTCAAGCCCGACCGCGTCAAGGAGGTGCTGGCCGCCGGCGACGTGGCGATCGTGGCCGGTTTCCAGGGCATCAACGCGAAGGGCGATGCGACGACGCTGGGTCGTGGCGGCTCCGATACGTCGGCGGTGGCGCTGGCGGTCGCGTTGGGCGCCGACGTGTGCGAGATCTACACCGACGTGGATGGCATCTTCACCGCCGACCCGCGTATCGTGCCGACCGCGCGCCGCATTCCGTGCGGCGGCTACGACGAGATTCTCGAGATGGCCAGCTGTGGTTCGAAAGTGCTGGCGCTGCGCTGCGTCGAGTACGCGCAGCGGTTCAATATGCCGCTGCACGTGCGTAGCTCGTTCTCGCACCGCCGCGGCACGCTGATCGTCCCGGACGGCGTGGACCCGCGTTCGCTGCCGAACATCGACTGACGGCCCCGTCTTCCGTACCTCCATCCGACTTCCGTTCCCGGCCGCCCGGCCGGGCCGGCGACCCCGACGATTCCCGCGGAACGGTTCCGCGGCGACGACGATAAGGCAGGCAACATGAGCGACAACAACGAAACCATGTCCATGGGCGATCTGTTCCCCGACCTGGGGCCGGAGGCTCCGGTCATCTCCGGCATCGCGCACGACCGTTCCGAGGCGCTGGCCACGGTGCGCGGCGTGCCGAACGAGCCGGGCATGGCCGCGAAGGTGTTCACCGAACTGGCGACGGCCGGCGTGAACGTCGACATGATCGTGCAGGCGGGCGCGTCCGTCGGTACCGCGGACATTTCGTTCACCGTGCCGGAGGAGAGCGTCAAGCAGGTGCAGGACGTGCTGATCGACAAGCATGAGGATCTGGGCTACCGCGCGTTCGACGTGGATACGAACGTCGGCAAGGTCGCCGTCGTGGGTGTGGGCATGAAGACGCATTCGGGTCTGGCTGCGAAGTTCTTCAACGCACTGAGCGACAAGGGCATCAACGTGCTGATGATCTCCACATCCGAGATCCGCATCGCCGCCCTGGTCCCGCTGGAGCAGCTCGACGACGCGGTGCGCGCACTGCACACCGCCTACGGCCTGGACGCCGAGCGGATCGAGGCCGTCGTCTACGGCGGCACTGGCCGCTGACCCGCGCGTCGTCGCTTCCGGTGTATCCGTCTACGGAGGGGCTCCCCTAGGGGGCCCCTTTCTCGTGTCCGGTCGTGTGTCCGGGGTCTTTTTCCGTGTGTTCCGTGTGTTTTCGACACGCCGATGGATG
>Cebus_capucinus_imitator_PRJNA485217_SSR093__coassemble_679_pt1 | contig 11754 bp, 12 predicted proteins | sample Cebus_capucinus_imitator_PRJNA485217_SSR093__metabat2_high_PE_006 | metagenome-assembled genome bin Cebus_capucinus_imitator_PRJNA485217_SSR093
CCCGTAGCCGACGTCGAAGCCGTGGTGGCGCCAGCCGAGAGCCGCGTACGTCGCCATCATCGTCTCGTCCGGCTCGCCGTCGGCGGTGCCGTCGGAACGATGGCGCCGGTACACGTCGTACGGCCAGCAGGTCACGCTGTAGGCGCCGCGTCGTGCCGCCGCCCGGCGGATCGCGTCGGTCAGCGCCGCCATCAGCGGACGGTCATGCGGGTCGCACAGCGGTCCCTGCCAGACCGACCCCTCATGGCCGAACCGGGACGGCGTGACGACGATCATCGCGCCGGCCAGCGGCGTGTCGTCGGCGTCGACCACGCCGACCACGTCGACGGCGGCGCCGTGGCGCGAGGCGAGCCGCCTCATCATCGACGTCTGCTGGAAGTTGCCTTCCGGCAGGCGCGCGGACAGCGCGTCCAGCTCGTCGTCGGTCAGTTCCCGCGTCGTGTATGCGGCGGCGGTCGGTTCCTTCCCTGCCATATCCATGGCTGCATGCTCCTTCATCGACGGGCCGCGGACGGATCGCCGCGGCCGTAGGTCGGATCGTCACCGTATGCATGCCGGCCGTGCAAGGACACGGCATGCCTCGCCCGCGGCATCGTCCCCGCGGGAACGACCCTCAGGTCCCGTACGGGGTGCGTCATGCCGTGGAGCGTGCGCCCGATACGAGTCCTCGCAGACCGAGCGCGCGGTGGACCATCCGCTTCGCCCCGTAGACGAGCGGGCGCACCGGCAGCGTGAACTCGCCGGGCAGCTCCTCGACGTACCCGTCGAAGCCCTGCTTGAACTCGAGCACGCCGCGACCCTCATCATCCGGATCGTCGAACACGCCGGAGATGCCGTAGAAGTTGTAGCGCTCCACTCCGCGCGCCAGACACAGGTCGGCCATCGCGCGGTGCTGCAGCAGCGCGGATGCGTAGAACGGCTTGTAGCGCTCCACACTGCCGGAGAACAGGTACACGACCTCGCGCGGATGCTCGACGAACAGCGAGGCCGCCGCCGGCAGCACGTCGCCGTCGCCGGCGTATTCGGCGGCCGCGGCGAGGCGTGATTCGGCAGCCTCCAGGTTGCGGCGCTCCTCGGCCAGACGACGCTGCGTCTTCGTGGTCGGATGCGCGTCGTGCTTCGCCTGCAGCGATTCGACCAGGTCGGCCAGCCCGGCGCGCTTGGCCTCGATGTCGGCCACGTATTCGCCGATGTGAATGCGGGCGACCATGAAATGCGCCCGGTCCCCGTACGCGGCCTTGAAGTCGCGGAAGTAGTCGGCGCCGCGGTAGGCGAAGCCGCGGCGCTGCGCGGTCTGCCGTTCGATCTCGGCGAACACGTCCAGCTCGTCGGCGCCCAGTTCGTCCACGTGCACGCCCATCGACGCGGCGCGTTTGACGCTCCACTGGGTGCGCTTGTCGTAGGAGGCGAGCAGCGCCTTCTCGTCGGCGATGCCGGCCAGGTCCTTGACATAGCGCCAACGCGGCACGGCGGTGTAACCGCGGGTGAACCCCTCGTGCGCGAACCGCATGCCGGTCAGCGATTCGACCAGGGCGTCGTCGGGCGCCCCGCCGTCCATCGACGCGCCGTGCGAGTCGCGCAGCAGGTAGGGGCGTTCGGGGGTCATCGTCAGATGGTCGGCGCCCTGCGAGCGCGCGTACGAGGCGAGGCCGTCCATGAGGAACGCGGTCAGTTCCGCGTCGTCCCAGTCGCACAGCGGGCCGTCGTTGATCATGCAGAACGTCGACATGCGCGAGCGCCGCGTCTCGACCAGCGCTGCGGCGGCGATCCGGCTGTTCTCCACGACCGCGAGGTACGCCGTGTCGATGCCGCTCATGCGGCGCAGCCGTCCGGCCGCCGACGTCTGCTGGAAGTTGCCTTGCGGGTGGGTGGCGCCGAACGCGTCGAATGCCTCCTCGGTTATCGTCTCGAAGGAGAATGACCGCACTGATACCGTCCTTTGCTGGTGTGTCGGGCCGTGTCCCGTCGTGCGCACGGCGTCCCCGATGATAGTCACGATTCGTGCGCGCCGCATGCGTGTCGCGGTTGCGCCGAAGCGGCGGCCTGCCGGCGAGGTTCAGCCGACGAGGCGGGCGATGGCGGGCACGAGCGCGCGCAGCGCCTTGCCGCGGTGGGAGATCGCGTTCTTCTCGTCCGGGGTCATTTCGGCGCTGGTGAGGCGTTCGCCGGCTTCGATGGCGCGCGCCGGCTGGTCGTCGGGGACGAACAGCGGGTCGTAGCCGAAGCCGTGGGCGCCGCGTGCCTCGCGGATGATGACGCCGGGCATGTCGCCCAGTTCGACGGTCTCGTCCTCGATCGCGAACGCGCCGGCGCCCATGTCCTCGCCGGTGCGGCCGTCGCGCCAGGTCTGCGGCACGGCGAGCGCCGCGGCGCAGCGGAAGCGGGCGGTGCGCTTGGCGTCGGGGATGTCGCCGATCTGGGCGAGCAGCAGCGCGTTGTTGGCGGCGTCGTCGCCGTGGCGGCCGCACCAGCGGGCCGACAGGATGCCGGGCGCGTTGCCCATGACGTCGACGATGAGGCCGGAGTCGTCGGCGACGGCCGGGCAGCCGGTGCGGGCGGCCACGTCGCGCGCCTTGAGGAGGGCGTTGTCGGCGAAGGTGACGCCGTCCTCGACCGGGTCGGGCAGGTTGAGGCTGCCGGCGGAGACGAGTTCGATGCCGTCGGCGGCCGCGCCGAGTCCTTCTTCGAGGATGCGGCGGATCTCGACGAGCTTGCCTTCGTTATGGGTGGCGACGATGATCTTCAATGGCGTTCCTTTGGTCGTGGGTCGTGTCTCGTGTCGTGTCCTGGGTGTCGCGGCTCGCGCGCCGGTGTCAGTCGAGGGCGAGCGCGGCGCGCTGGGCGGCCTGCAGTTCCTTGTTGCCTTTTTCGGCCAGGTCGAGCAGGGCGTTGAGTTCGGCGCGGTCGAACGGGCGGTGTTCGGCGGTGCCTTGGATTTCGATGAACGCGCCGGAGCCGGTCATCGCGACGTTCATGTCGGTCATGGCCTGGCTGTCTTCGATGTAGGGCAGGTCGAGCATCGGCGTGCCGTTGATGACGCCGACCGACACGGCCGAGATGCTGTCCTTGATCACGCGCTCGGCGGAGCGGATGTGCTTGTGCCGTTCGGCCCAGCGCAGCGCGTCGACGAGCGCCACGTACGCGCCGGTGATGGACGCGGTGCGGGTGCCGCCGTCGGCCTGGAGCACGTCGCAGTCGATCTGGATCTGGTTCTCGCCCAGCGCCTTCATGTTGACGACGCCGCGCAGGCAGCGTCCGATGAGGCGGCTGATCTCGTGCGTGCGGCCGCCGACCTTGCCTCGGATGGATTCGCGGTCGGTGCGTTCGGCGGTGGCGCGCGGCAGCATCGCGTATTCGGCGGTCACCCAGCCTTCGCCGGAGTCCCTGCGCCAGCGCGGCACGCCGGTGGTGAACGTGGCGGTGCACATGACGCGCGTCGAACCGCATTCGATGAGCACCGAGCCTTCGGGGGCGTCGGTGAAGTGGCGGGTGATGCGGATCGGGCGCAGCTCGTCGACGGCGCGTCCGTCGGCGCGGATCACGGTCTCGGCGCCCAGCAGGTCCTTGATTTGAGTCATGCCCTTCAACCTAGCACCAGCCGCCGGACGCGTACCGCCGGCGCATCGCCGACGAAATATGGTCATCGGGACTATTATCGGGTGTGCAGCCGTCGCCACGCCCATGCCGGGCGGTACGCTGGGACGGGAACGAATCGAGGAGGACCCATGGACTATACGCCGGCGCTCATGACCGACATGTACGAATACACGATGCTCGACGCCACGCTGCGCGACGGCGCCGCGGACCGCAGATGCGTGTTCGAGGTGTTCACCCGCCGCCTGCCCGAAGGACGCCGCTACGGCGTCGTCGCCGGCACCGGCCGCATCCTCGACATGCTCGAGGACTTCCACCTGTCCGACGACGACCTGCGTTTCCTCGCCGACCGCCATATCGTCAGCCGCGAAACCGTCAAGTGGCTCGAGGGCTTCCGGTTCACCGGCACCATCCGCGGCTACCGCGAAGGCGAGATGTTCTTCCCCGACTCCCCCGTCCTGCAGGTCGAGGGCACGTTCGGCGAATGCACGCTGCTCGAGACGCTCATCCTGTCCGTCCTCAACTACGATTCGGCCGTCGCGTCCGCCGCCTCGCGCATGGTCAGCGTCGCCAAGGACCGGCCCTGCATGGACATGGGCGGCCGGCGCACCAACGAGGCCGCCGCGGTCGCCGCCGCCCGCGCGGCCGTCGTCGGCGGCTTCCAGGGCACCGCCAACCTGATGGCCGCCCGTCGTTACGGACTCAAGGCCATCGGCACCGCCGCCCACTGCTTCACGCTCGTCCATGACAGCGAACGCGACGCCTTCGCCTCGCAGATCGCCTCGCTCGGCCGCAACACCACGCTGCTCGTCGACACGTACAACATCGAGCAGGCCGTGCGCACCGCCGTCGAGGTCGCCGGGCCGCAACTGGGCGGCGTGCGCATCGACTCGGGCGACCTCGCCGCGCTCGCCCAGCGCGTGCGCAACCAGCTCGACGCGCTGGGCGCCACCGAGACGACCATCACCGTCACCAACGACCTCGACGAATACGCGATCGCCGCACTGCAGACCGCGCCCGTCGACTCGTACGGCGTGGGCACCATGCTCGTCACCGGATCGGGCGCCCCCACCTGCGCGATGGTGTACAAGCTCACCGAACGCGAGAACGCCGACGGCGTCATGCAGCCCGTCGCCAAGAAATCCAAGGACAAGGCCACCGTGCCCGGCCGCAAGCTCGCCTACCGCTCCTACGAGTACGGCCTCGCCGACTGCGAGCACGTCATCTCCGGCTCCGAGGAGCGGCTCGCCGCGTTCCGGCCGCAGGACGGCTGGAAGGACCTGCTCGTCGACTACGTGCGCGACGGCGAGATCGACCACACGTACCAGGGCCACGACGCGATCATGGCCGCGCACGCGCACCGCGCCGAAGCGCTCGCCGAACTGCCCATCACCGCCCAGTCGCTGATGAAGGGCGAGCCGGTCATCCCCACCGAGACGACCGTCCTGTGACGAAAGTGGGTGGCCGGCCGGCATGACGACGGCGGCCACCCACCCCGATACGCGACGTTAGAACATCATCTCCTCGTAGATGCGTTTGCAGTCCGGGCACACCGGATACTTGTCCGGATCGTGCTTGGGCACCCAGATCTTGCCGCACAGCGCCACCACCGGCCGGCCCGTCAGACGCGACTCGGCGATGCGGCTCTTCGACACGTAGTGCGCGTAACGGTCCGCGTCGCCGCCGTCGTCGCGCTGCGTCTGTTCGTCCGTCTCCGGACGCTCCAGCACCGCCGTGCCGGTGCCGGCGTCGGACGACGATTCCGTCGCATCGTCCGCCATATCCCGCACCACGGCCGCCATGCCGATGGGCGCATCCGTCACATCCGTCATATCCATATCCGTCATCATCGTCTCCCTCGTGCGCGCCCGGCAACATGCCGGCACGTCCTCATGGCTCATGTCACGCCGGCAGCGGCCGGCCCGCGGCCCGCTCCTCGACGGGACCGCCGCACCACCATCATAGGCGCTGCGCGGCGGGCGCACCCACCGCGACACTTCGCGCAAACGCGCTACTCTGTACCGTATGACTATCGCAGTATGCCCAGGATCCTATGACCCCGTCACCGCGGGCCATGTGGACGTCATCGAACGATGCGCGCGCTTCTTCGACGAAGTGCACGTGGTCGTGGCCGTCAACGCGGCGAAGACGCCGATGTTCCCCGAGTCCACGCGCGTCGACATCATCCGGCGCGCCATCGCCGACGACGGCTACGCCAACATCACCGTATCGTCGACCGACGGGCTCATCACCGACTACTGCAGGCGGGTCGGCGCCACCGTCATCGTCAAGGGGCTGCGCCAGAACGGCGACTACGAGGCCGAACTGGGCATGGCGCTCGTCAACCGCAAGCTCGCCGGCATCGAGACGCTGTTCCTGCCCGCCGACCCGGTGCTCGAGCACGTCTCCAGCTCCATCGTCAAGGACGTGGCCCGCCACGGCGGCGACGTGACCGGCATGGTGCCCGACGCCGTCATCCCCCTGCTGGGCGAGGCGCTCGCCGCCGAACGCGAAAGGACCGTCCGATGAGCGACGACGACTTCCGGCCCGCGTCCACCGACGCCATGACCCACGCCCCGTTCACCGACGCCGGCATCGCCGACGGCATGGCGCCCGGCCGGCCCGTCCCGTCCGCGGCCGCCGCCATCGCCGATGACGCGGCCGATGACGCGCCGGCCGGCACCCCCCGCCCCGACACGCAACCCGACCGAGGCGACGGCGACGCGCGCGACGAACGACGCGCCGCATTCCCCCTCGACGCGCTGCCCGACCTGCGCGACGATCCCGACGACGGCATCGACCCGGCGTCCGCACGTTCGCGCGACGAGTTCACCACCGTCTACGACATCATCGACGAACTCGAATCCATGCTCGGCGAAGCCAAAAGCGGCCTGTTCACCCCCGGCGTCGTCAAGGTCGACCGCGACGGCTTCACCGACCGGCTCGACCGACTCAAGGCGATGCTGCCCGTCCAGCTCGAACGGGCCAGCGCACTCATGCGCGAAGCCGAACATCGTCTCGAATCCGCCCAGACGCAGGCCAACGCCATCGTCACCGCCGCCCAGAGCCGCGCCGCCGACATCGTCAGGGACGCCGACGAACAGGCCCGCTTCCTCGCCGGCCAGGAGAACGTCACCGCCCTCGCCCGCCAGAAGGCGCGCACCATCCTCGAGCAGGCGCAATCCAAGGCCGACCGGCTCACCCAGGGCGCCGACCGCTACTGCACCACCGTCATGGAAGGCCTCCAGCAGCAGCTCGGCAAGCTCGACCGCGACGTGCAGGCCGGCCTTACGGTACTCTATGAGCGCCAGCGCACCGCCGCCGAGCAGCTCCCCCACCTCGACCACAACGACTATCCGGAGGTCTGACATGCCCCGTCCCGAAGATTCCCAGTGGGCCGTTTCCGTCGCGCAGGTCGCGTCGCGCGCCGGCCAGAGCAAGCCGATCGACCAGGTCTTCCCCGCGCCGTCGGGCATCGGCGACCACGTCATCGGCGTGCGCGAAGGCGCCGACGTGCACGTCGTCGGCTCGCTCGACTCCATCGTCGACGGCCTCATCCTCACCGCGCGCATCACCGCGCCCGTCCACGCCGAATGCACCCGCTGCCTCGTGCCGCTCAAACGCGACTGGCCCGTCGACGTCACCACGTTCTTCCCCTACGAATCCAAGGAGGCGCACGACTCCGCACGCTCCGGCCGCCCCGGCAAGGGCGCGAAGAACGGCAAGGAGGAAGAAGTCGACATCATCGCCGGCGAGGACGAATCCGAAGACACCTACCCGCTGCTCGCCAACGGATCCTTCGCCGACCTCGAAGCGCTCATCCGCGACACGTTCGTCGAAGCGCTCCCCCTGCAGCCGCTGTGCCGCCCCGACTGCGCCGGCCTGTGCCCGCAATGCGGCGTCGACCTCAACGACGAACCCGGCCACCACCACGACGTCGTCGACGACCGCTTCGCGGCGCTCGCCGGATTCAAGGCGATGCTCGAAGCCGGACAGTGAGCCGGGAGCGCGTCGCACGCCGACGTGACATTGTACGGATGATGCGCTAAGATACCCAACGCTTAAGCTCAATCGTTCGAACGAAACAGAGGAACAACAAATGGCACTGCCTAAGTACAAGACCTCGCGCGCCAACACGCACTCCCGTCGCGCGAATTGGAAGGCGTCTGCTGCGCAGACCGTCACCTGCCAGAACTGCGGCGCTCCGGCGCTGCCGCACATGGCCTGCCCGTCCTGCGGCAACTTCCGCGGCCGCATCTACCGCGAGGCCATCCGCGCCCCGCACGCCAAGTGAGTTCGCTGAATTCACGGCTTTGACAGCATGAAGCCCTGCCATCGACGGGTGGCGGGGCTTTTCCATACCCGGACACCGGCCCCGACCGGTCACGTACGGAGCCTTGATGCGGACCATCCCCGTCCAGGTCCACGCGACGGGCTACACAGGAAACCATGACTTCGAAGGATTCCATCGACTACACCACCCAGCCGGCCAACCCGTCCAACCCGCTGCTGGAGGCGCTGGGCACCACGATCCGCCCCGAACTGCTCGTGCAGGCGCTCACCCACCGCTCGTTCTCGCACGAGCATCCCGGCGCCGTCAACTACGAACGGCTCGAATTCCTCGGCGACGCCGTACTCGAACTCGTCGCCACCGAAACCCTGTTCGACACCCACCCCGACATGAGCGAAGGCCAGCTCGCCAAAATGCGCGCCAAAGCCGTCAGCGAGGACTCGCTGAGCGCCATCGCCAAGACCAAACTGGGCGTCAGCCCGTACATCCTGCTCGGCCACGGCGAACAGGCGCAGGGCGGCGCGCAGAAAAGCTCCATCCTGTGCGACATCGTCGAATCGCTCATCGGCGCCACGTTCCTCGAACACGGCATCGACGAGGCACGCCGCGTCGTGCACCGGCTCATCGACGACACGCTCGCCGAAGTCGCCACCGAAGGCCCCGCACTCGACTGGAAGACCTCGCTGGAGGTCAAGGCGCATCAACAAGGCAAGGGCGACCCGCACTACCGCATGTCGGTGGAGGGACCGGCGTACGCGCAGATCTTCACCGCGCAGGTCATGCTCGGCGACGACGACACCGTCTGGGGCGTCGGCAAGGGGTCCAGCAAGCGCAAGGCGCAGCTGGCCGCCGCCGAAGTCGCATGGAACGCGCTGTAGGACGGACGCCGACGGCGACGTGACCGTCGCAGACCATCGCCACACCGCCACGGGCGGGCGCATCCGAACACGACGGAGGCGCCCGCCCGTCACTATATGGGCGTACCGACGCCCGTCATGCGCCGCCTCGTTAGGATGGGCAACGTATCCCCGGAGCAGTCCGCGCCCGCCGCCACAAGCGGCCGGCCGCACCATCGGGCCGACGCCGACGCGCCACACGCGCACCCGGCCGCGACCGGCCCGCCTGCCCCGGGCCAGACCGATCGGAGTTGAGAGGAACCATGGCGACACCCACGCCCCTTCAGGCATTCAGCGCCGTGCCCAAGACGCACGGAACCAACGAGAAGCAGACCATTGTCGACGGCGAGAAGATGACCGGCGCACAGGCGCTGGTTCGCGCGCTGGAGGACCTGGGCGTCCAGGACGTCTTCGGCCTGCCCGGCGGCGCCATCCTGCCCGTCTACGACGCGATCGACGAGCACACCAAGTTCCGCTTCACGCTCGTACGCCACGAGCAGGCCGCCGGCCACGCGGCCGAAGGCTACGCGGTAGCCACCGGCCGCGTCGGCGTGTGCATCGTCACGTCCGGCCCCGGCGCGACCAACATGATCACCCCCATCGCCGACGCCAACATGGACTCCGTGCCGCTCGTCGTCATCACCGGCCAGGTCGGCGTCAACGCAATCGGCACCGACGCGTTCCAGGAAGCCGACATCGTCGGCGCGACCTACCCGGTCGTCAAGCACTCCTACCTCGTCACACGCGCCCAGGACATCCCGCGCGTCATCGCCGAAGCCCACTACATCGCACGCTCCGGCCGCCCCGGCCCCGTCGTCGTCGACCTGACCAAGACCGCGCAGGTGGGCGAGATGTACTATTCGTGGCCGCAGCGCATGATCCTGCCCGGCTACAACCCCACCACCAAGGCGCACGGCCGCGTGCTGTCCGACGCGGCCAAGCTGTTCGCCAAGGCCCACCGCCCCGTCCTGTATGTGGGCGGCGGCGCCATGCGCTCCGGCGCATCCGCCGAAGTCGCCGAACTCGCCGAAGCCACCGGCGCCCCCATCGTCACCACCCTGCCCGCGCGCGGCATCGTGCCCGACTCCCACCCGCACAACCTCGGCATGCTCGGCATGCACGGCACCGTCGCCGCGACCGGCGCCGTGCAGCAGTGCGACCTGCTCGTCGCCATCGGCGCGCGCTTCGACGACCGCGTCACCGGCCGCCTCGACGCGTTCGCCCCCGGCGCACGCGTCATCCACATCGACATCGACCCGGCCGAAATCGGCAAGAACCGTGCCCCCGACGTGCCGATCGTCGGCGACGTCGCCACCGTACTGCACGACCTCATCCCCGAAATCAGGCGCTCGCAGGCGATCGGCGGCAAACCGAACCTCAAGCCGTGGTGGGAGGAGCTCGACGCGCTGCGCGAACGCTACACCATCGACTACGACGAGCCGGAGGACCGGCCGACCGACGGGTCGCTCGCCCCGCAGTGGGTCGTCAGGCAGCTCTCCGCCATGGCCGACCCGTCGACCATCTGGGTGTCGGGCGTGGGTCAGCATCAGATGTGGGCCGCCCAGCTCGTCGACTTCGAGCATCCGCATTCGTGGATCTCCTCCGGCGGTCTCGGCACGATGGGATTCGGCCTGCCGGCGGCCATCGGCGCGGCCGTTGGTTCGGCGCGCGACTTCGACGGCAGGAAGCCGGTGTGGCTCATCGACGGCGACGGCTCGTTCCAGATGTGCTCCGAGGAGCTGGCGACCGCGTTCCTCGACCATGCGCCCGTCAAGATCGCGATTCTCAACAATTCCGTGTACGGCATGGTCCGCCAGTGGCAGACGCTGTTCTACAAGCGGCACTATTCGGCCACGAACCTGCTCGACGGCGACATGAAGGAGAGCGAGGTCGAGGCCGCCGACGGCGGGTTCTTCGACGTGCCCGACTTCGTCAAGCTCGCCGAGGCGTACGGCTGCGTCGGCATGCGCGCGTTCACCGAGGACGAGGCGGTCGAATGCATCCGCCGCGCCAACGAGATCGACGACCGTCCGGTGCTCATCGACTTCCGCGTGTGGAAGGACGCGATGGTATGGCCGATGGTCGCCGCCGGCGACGCCAACGACAACGTCACCTACCGTCCGGGCGTCAAGCCGCTCATGCCGCAGGGTCTGGCCGCCGCCGACGGCATCGGCGCGCCGACCGACGTGGCGAGCGTCTGACGGACCAGCGCGATCCGCGGATCATCCGCAGGTCATCCGCAGACCATTCGCGGAATCCGCAGGCCAATCAGGGACATACAGGGTTAAGGAGTTTTCAATCATGGCCAACTATCCCGCCTCCCAGCCGGGCTCCACGCGCCACACGCTGTCGGTGCTCGTGGAGAACCGTCCGGGCGTGCTGGCGCGCATCGCCGGCCTGTTCGCCCGCCGCGCGTTCAACATCAACTCGCTGTCCGTCTCCCCCACCGAGCGTCCGGACATCTCGCGCGTCACCGTGACCGCCGAGGTCGACGAGGTGCCGCTGGAGCAGATCATCAAGCAGCTCAACAAACTGCTCCACGTGCTCAAGATCGTCGACCTTGACCCGGATACGACGGTCGAACGCGAACTGGTGCTCATCAAGGTCGCGGCCGACCAGTCGACGCGTTCCGACGTGCTGGAGATCGTGCGTCTGTTCCGTGTGCGCGTCGTCGACGTGAACCCCGAGTCGCTCACCATCGAGGCGACCGGCGCCGAGGGCAAGATCGACGCACTGCTGGGGCTGCTCGACCACTACGGCATCATCGAACTGGTGCGCTCCGGCGCGGTCGCCGTCACCCGCGGCCCGCGCGCGCTCAGCGAGAAGGTGCTCGGTTCGGAGATCACCGGCCGCTGACGCCGGTCCAGGGCCGGTCTCCCCGACTTCCCACTCATCCGAACGGCCCGCCCGTACGGACGGATCCGGCGATTCCGCGGAATCCCGGGACCGATTCGCACGGACGGGCCGTTTCGC
>Cebus_capucinus_imitator_PRJNA485217_SSR093__coassemble_694_pt1 | contig 11573 bp, 10 predicted proteins | sample Cebus_capucinus_imitator_PRJNA485217_SSR093__metabat2_high_PE_006 | metagenome-assembled genome bin Cebus_capucinus_imitator_PRJNA485217_SSR093
GCGTCCCGGATGGCGTTCGATGACGTCGAGGCCCTGCGTGCCGATCGAGCCGGTCGAGCCGAGGATGATGGCGGTGGACTGGTTCATCGGTCAGGACCTCCGTGTGTCGTCGCCGAACAGGGAGGGGAACGACAGGTCGGGGATGTCGGTGTCGACCGTCTGGTTGAGATGGGGGAACGGCGGCATGGACGCCACGGCGTCGGCCGGCGTCGTCGGTGCCGTGCCTCCGGCGGGCGGCGTCGCCGGCGTCGACTGGGCCACCCGCCCCTGCGGCGACGTACGCTCCGGCCTGCGCTCCGGCGCGTAGGAGGCAGGCATCGGCGGCATCGGCGACGTCGACGCCTCGGGGGCCGGCGACGGCATCGACACGATGGACGATGCGTCCAGATCGGGCACGATGGGGGCGATGGACGCGGGCAGGTCGGGGATGTGCGGATGGAACGTCTGGGGGGCGACCTGCGAGGCCTGCTCCTGGGACTGTTCGGCCATCTGGGCCAGCTGGGCCAGCGACGAGTCGGCCGGCATCGGCGATGCGACCGGCAGCGTGGCTTCGGACGGCGCGACCGGCGGCACGGCCGACGATGCGACCGGCGACGCCACCGTGAAGGGCGCCGCGGCGGGACGCACCGGGACCGGATCGGGTTCCGGGGCAGCCGGCATGGCCGGGACCGTCGGCGCGATGACGGTCGTCGCCGCGGCCGTAGCCGCCGCAGGAGCGAAGATCGCCCGCTCGGCCTCATGCACCTCGTCGAAGGACGCGGTCGCGGCGGCGTCGGCAGGCAGGTCGGATGCAGGTGCGGCCTCGCGCTGCACCATGTCGGCGACGCGGGCGAAGGATTCGATGCGGGTGAGCAGCTGCACGCACGAGTTGAGGAAGAAATCGACCTGACGCTCGTCGTAGCCGCGCGCGCCCTTGCGTTGGGTGAACACGCACACGCCCACCGAGGCGGCGGTCATCTGCGCGGCGCGTCCGCCCGCGGCGACGGGTGCGTCCATGCCCAGCTCGCCGGCGGCCTTGGCGACGATGCCGTCGATGAGCGCGTCCACCTGCCTGCGATCATAGGAGGGCTGGCGGCGCGGCCCGTCGGCGAAACGGGTGCGGGGCGCGCGCTCGGCGTGCGCGGCGACGCGCCGGTACAGCTCCTCGGTCTGCGCGCGCCACGCGACGCGGCCGTGTTCGCCGATCTGCGCGGCGGTCTGACGGTCCACCACCGCCTTCTCCAGCCGCGACAGCGCGGCGTCGACCTGGGCGATGTCGTAGCCGCCCTTGGCCAGATCGAAGGAGACGTTCTGGATGTCCTGCTGCGTCAGCGACGCCTCGTCGCTGTCGTACAGGGCGTGCGCCCGCTCGAGGAAGGCGTCCACCTGGCCGACGTCGTACCCCAGCCTGCGCTTGCCGGCGCGGGCAATGGCCCCGCGTTCGGTTCGGGCTTCCTTCGCCATCGTATTGACCTCCTACGGATAGTGCTGACTGGACAACCTTACGTTGCGCTTGCGACGCATGCGGCGCGACATGGCGAAACGCACGACGCGCCCTTGACGTGCCGGCGACGGGGCATGCGCTACAGTAGTGACCTGCGGGCGATTAGCTCAGTCGGCTAGAGCGCCACCTTTACACGGTGGATGTCGGGGGTTCGAGCCCCTCATCGCCCACTCGCAACGAAGACCGAGGGGGATTCCGCACCAGTGGAATCCCCCTCGTCGCATACCTAGCGGCCCTTGCCGAAGGCGCGCAGCCGCACGCCGTTCCAATCGGCGTTCACGGTCAGCGGCGTGGCCGCGTTCATACCGGCCGTCTTGGCCGCCGACTGCACGGTGTTCGGGTCGGCCGCCCCGGGCCGCCCCGGCTTGGGGGTGAGCACCCACAACGGGCCGTCCTGGCCCAGCACGGCGTACGCGTCGACGATGACACCGGACAGCTCGTCCTCGTCATCCCCGTCACGCCACCAGATGATCACGCCGTCGACGGCGGACCCGTAGTCCTCGTCGACGAGGTCCTCCCCCGTCAGATCCTCGATGCCGGCGCGGATGGAATCATCCACGTCGTCGTCCCACAACCATTCCTGAACGAGGTCGCCCTCGTGGAATCCGAATTCCTCAGCGTTAGCAGTAGCCGTTTGGTTCACAAGCCACACCTTAGCAACATCCGGCGAACAGCGGCGGCGTCTGTCCGCGGACCGGGCGCTCGCCGCGCCCGGACATGCCGCGGACTACGCCGCGCAGTGCGGCAGGTCGTCGCCCTCGCCGCGCCCGATCGCCACGAGCGCCCGGTACGCGTCGTCGAGCGTGGCGACCCGCACGTCGCGCAGTCCGTCGGGCACATGGCCGACGACCTCGTCGCAGTTCGACTCGGGTGCCAGGAACCACGTGGCGCCGTCGCGTTTCGCTCCGATCATCTTGAGCCGGATGCCGCCGATCGCGCCGACGTTCCCGTCGTCATCCATCGTGCCGGTGCCGGCGATCGACAGTCCCCCGGTCTCCGATTCGGGCGTGAGCTTGTCGATCAGTCCCAGCGCGTACATCATGCCGGCGGACGGGCCGCCGATGTCGTCGACGTGCATGCTCACCGTCACGCCGTCCACGTCGACGCCCAGCGTGCGCGCGTAGGCGAGCGCCGCCGTGGTGGCGGCGTCCTGCGAGCCGGTCATGTCCGCCTCGCTCTCCTCGATGTACTCCTCGGCGCTCTGGCCGACAGGGAACACGGCTTCGCTGGGGGTGACGGTGTGGCCGGGGGCGAGCCACGCCCACAGGGCGACGACGTTGGACACCGGGTAGCCGGGCACACCGGACGCGTTGACGGTGACGAGGCGCAGCTGGCCGTCGTCGTCGTAGGTGTCGGCGCCGGTGACGGTGATGATGGGGGTGCCCGAATCGTCGCCGAGCACGTTCTCGGTGGGGCCGGGCCCTTCGAAGGTGTAGGGGCTGGGCAGGGCGAAGGCGAGGGCGCACAGGAGCACGGCGAGGCTGGCGGCGGCGCGGCGCCGGGTGCCCAGCAGGGCGCGGCGCACCCGTTCGGCGCGGATCCGGGCCGGGCCGGGCCCGTTCGCGGCCGCTTCGGACGTCTCGTCTATGCCCTCGGCGTGAGTTCGGCGTTTCGGGTGCATTTTCGGCATACCTCCCATACTATGGAACCGACCGACGTTACCACATGAGTCAGGGAATGTGATATGGACGACAACGCACTGCGCCAATGGCTGATCGAATGCTTCGGACCGATTCAAGGGGAGATGGCCTTCCGCCAGATCGAAGACCTGCCCGACATGGTCAAGGATCAGCTGATGAGCCAGGATCCGTCGAAGCTGCCCAAGCCGGACGAGGTGCGTGCGATGATGCAGGCGTTCACCGCCGGCGGACTCAATTCCCCGGCCGACATGCAGCGCACGGTGGCCGAGGGTCCCATCAACGTGAAGCTCGCCAGGTCGCTGGCGCTGCAGCGCGCCGGCGGCGAGGGGTCGCGTTCCACGGTGAGCGCCGAGACGGCCGAGTCGGCACGTCGTGCGATGAGCGAGGCGAGCCTGTGGCTCGATACGGCGTGCGAGCTCGATCCGCCGGCGGGCGAGCCGCAGGTGCTTACGCGCACCGGCTGGGTCGAGGGGACGATCGACGCGTGGGCGAAGTTCGCGGCGCCGGTGGCCGAGTCGATGAACGAGGCGCTCGTCTCGGTGATCGCCGAGCGTCTGGGCGACGCGTTCGGCGACGGGGAGATCACCGGAATGTTCGCCGGTCCGGTGCCGATTCCGATTCCGGAGGGGATGAACAGTCCGGCGCAGATGATGCGGCTGCTGGGCAACACGTCGTTCGCGATGCAGCTGGGGCAGGCGGCGGGCGCGCTGTCGCACGAGGTGCATGGCGGCTTCGATCAGGGCGTGGCGCTGCTGTCCAATCCGGCGGGCGCGCTGATCGCGCAGAACGTGGAGGAGTATGCGGTGTCGCTGGGCATGCCGGTGGGCGAAGTCATGTCGTTCCTGGCGTTGCGCGAGATGGCGCATGCACGTCTGTTCGCGTCGGTGCCGTGGCTCATGCCGCGTTTCGAGGCGCTGATCGGCAAGTACGCGCGCGGCGTCGACATCGACCTGGACGCGATGGAGGAGCAGCTGCGCGAGGCGGGCGCGATGGATCCGGAGGCGATCTCGGGCGCGGTGAACCTGACGAAGGTGGGCATCGCGGACACGCCGGAGCAGCGCGCGGCCAAGGAGTCGCTGGAGACGCTGCTGGCGCTCGTGGAGGGCTGGGTCGATTGCGTCACGTGGCGTGCGGGCATCTCGCATCTGCCGCATCTGGACCAGCTGCGCGAGATGATGCGCCGCGAGCGTGCGATCGGCGGTCCGGCCGAGCGCACGTTCGAATCGCTGCTGGGACTGCAGCTGCGTCCGCGCCGCATGCGCGAGGCGACGGCGCTGTGGGAGCGCCTCGGCGCGACGGATGGCGTCGAGGCGCGCGACGCGAAGTGGGGTCATCCGGACCTGCTGCCCGTCCTGCCCGCCGATGATGCGGCCGGTGCGATCGGCGACGGACCGGCGGCCGACGACGACGCCGCGTCCGTCGCAGGCGCTGCCGTCCCGTCCTCGGGCGCGGACGGCGGCATGACGGTCGACTGGGACGCCGAGCTGAGCCGTCTGCTCGACGCCGAGTCCGGCGACGGCGACGATGCCGGCGATGACAGCGTCGCCGACGACGGGGACGCACCGATGGACTGATTCCGGCCAGCGCCGCGTATACGACCGCAGACGCGCGGATGCGACGAGGCCCCCTCACCGTCCCGAGGGGGCCTCGTCGTATCCGTCACAGGAAGCGGCTGGGCGTACGTCCGCGACCGACGTCGAGCCCTTCGCGCGAACGCGCATACGACAGGTGCAGCGTGTCCTCGGCGCGGGTGATCCCCACGTACAGCAGGCGACGCTCCTCCTCGAGCGCGTCGCCGTCGGGCGGCGAACCGTACGGGATGAGCCCTTCGGAGCATCCGACGAGGAACACGTGCGGGAATTCGAGGCCCTTGGAGGCGTGGATCGTCGATATCGTCACCTCGCCGCGCGCTGCCGACGCCGCGTCGGCAGCGCGGGCCGTCGCACCAGCCTCGGCCGGGCCGACGGCCGCCAACGTGGCCGCCGTACCGCCCGACCATCCGGCGTCGCGGCGGACGCGGCTGCGCAGGCCCGCCTCATGCAGGGCGGCGCGCAGCATCGGCTGCTGGGCGTTGACGCGGGTCAGGATCGCACAGTCGGCCGGGTCGACGCCGCCGGCGACCATGCGCGCGATGCGGCCGGCCACGCCGCGCGCCTCGTCCCGGTCGGTCGCGTACACGGTGTGCGCGACGCGTGCGCCCGACTCGCGCGCGGACGTGAGCTTGAGATAGTCGGCGCGTTCGGGCGAACGCGCCAGCACCTTGTTGGCGTAGCCCACCACCTGCGGGGTGGAACGGTAGTCGGTGTTCAGCGCGACGTCGGCGCGCAGCGGTCCGAATTGGCCGGCGAACGACAGCAGGTCATAGCTGCTCGCGCCGGCGAACGAGTAGATCGTCTGCGCCGGGTCGCCCACCACGCACACGTCGCGGCCACCATCCATCCACAGGGTCATCAGCCGGTGCTGCAGCGGCGAGACATCCTGGTATTCGTCGACGGTCAGCCATCGGATCGACGAGCGGATGCGCGCCGCCGCCTCGTCGAATCCTTCCAGCACATGGCAGCAGACGAGCAGGATGTCGTCGAAGTCGATGAGCCCGTGCGCGGTCTTCTCCCGCTCGTAGCCCTCGTACACGTCGGCGAAGCGCTCCGGGCCGAGGCCCGCGGGCACGCGCCGGCCGGTCGCCGCGCATACGCGCGCATAGTCGCCGGGGGCGACCAGCGACACCTTGGCCCAGTTGATCTCAGCGAGCACGTCGCGCACGACGATCCGGTCGGGCTCGTCGCCGCCGACCACGCGCCGCAGCGCGGTCGCGACGAGACGGCCCGTGTCGCCCTCGTCGACGACGCGCGGGAACGGCGCGTCGCACACGTCGTCCCACACGCGTCGCAGCTGGCGCAGCGCGGCGGAGTGGAACGTCGCCGCGCGCACGCCCTCCACGCCCAGCATCCCCAGACGCGAACGCATCTCGGCGGCCGCCTTCACCGAGAACGTGACCGCCAGCGTGCGCGTCGGATCCCACTCCCCCGACGCGCATGCGTACGCGATGCGGCGCGTCACGGTGCGGGTCTTGCCCGCCCCCGCACCCGCCACGATGCGCACGCCCCCGTCCAGTGCGACGGCCGCGGCGCGCTGCGCGTCGTCCAGTCCTTCAAGGATCCCCTCGGCTGATGCTCCCATGACGACCATTGTGACAGGCCTATGCGCGCGCGTCCATCCGGCACGGCCCGGCGCGGGTCGGTGCGGGTCGAGCCACACCATGTACTAGGGTGGAAGGGTGAGTGAACGAAGCAGATTCATGTTGGCGGCCCTCGCTTCGGCGGCCATGCCGGGCATCGCGGTCACCGGGGTGCGATCGGCGCCCACGGTCGCCGCCGCGGACGCGGCCCGGGGCATCGACCATGCCATCGTGCAGGATTCATCGGGACGTTCGTACGACGTGTACGTCTCCGATGCCGAGACCGGACGTACGCGGCTCGCGCAGCGGGTGCGGGCCGCGCGCACGCTGGCGGATTCGCGCGAGATCGCCGGCCTGGGGGTCGGGCTCGACCGCGTCCTCGCGTTCGAGCCCGGCGACGACGCGCACGGGCCGACCGGCCGCAGTGCGGTTCTCGTCACGGCGCATCATGACGGCGAGCCGCGCAACCTCGACCTGCTCACGTTGGACGACTGCGCGGCGGTGGGCACGGCCATCGGCGCGATCCACCGTCTGTCGCCGGTCGCCGTGCGCCGGGGCGGCTATCCCGAGCATACGACGGAGCAGATCCACGCCCAGCTGGCCGCATGGATCGCGCGCCTGAGCGCAGCCGGCCACGTGCCCGCGGAGATCACCGCCAGCTGGGCGCACATCATCGAGACCGACGGCCTGTGGGCGTTCGCCACCTGCTTCGTGCACGGCGGATTCGAGGACGGCGACATGCTGTTCTCCGGTTCCACGATCACCGCCATCGGCAACTGGCAGACCATGCAGGTCAACGATCCGGCACGCGATCTGGCATGGATCTTCGCCAAGCTCAACGAGGAGCACCGCAACGCCGTGCTCGCCGCCTACGGGCGGATCATGGGGTCGCGGCTCGACGACCTCATCATGCTGCGCGCCAACCTGTGGCTGCAGATGGAGCAGGTAGGCGAGTTCATCCAGGCACTCAACCATGCCGACAATGCGCGCATCATGCAGTTCAAGGCGCAGGTCGACCGGCTCGCCCATCAGCTGGGGCTCGCCGCGCAGCGATCCGCCACGACCGCGCACGCCCGGTCCGGGGCGGGCGGTGCCAAACCGCCCTCGACGATCACCGTCGGCACGCTGCTGCGCGAAGGCGAGCGCCGCCGCGCCGCCGCGCAGGCCGAGGCGGCGAAGGCCGGACCCGTCACGTCGGATGCGACCGGCGAGGGCGCCGTCACGAACGATTCGACCGGCGACATGGACGCGACCGGTTCGGCGGGGCCGCGCGTGCACGACACGACCGGCAGCGCACCCCGCGTCGCGCATGTCCCGTTCGGCGGCGTCCCCTCGTCGGCGGCGACGCAGGCCGCGCCGCGGCCGTCCACGTCGCCCACGATCGTCGTGGACCGGATGCATTTCGAACTGGGCGGCCACGCCTCCGACGCGGCCGTGTACAGCGAACCATACGACCGCACCGGCGAATCGGCGATGCAGCAGGCGTACGACGCGTACCCGCCGCTCGACCCGGCGCAGGCGAACGCCTCGTACGAGGCGCAGACGATGCTGATCCCCCTGCTCGAGCAGGAGGAGCGGGCGCTGCGCGACGCGCAGGCCGGACTGGAGGCGGCGCGTCCGCACACGGCCGGTGCGTCGACCGGCGCGACGGTCCCCGTCGAACAGTCGCCGGACACGTCCGGCACGGTCGCGGCGCGCGGCGGGCAGGCGGACTCGCCGACGGCGTAACGTGTCGGCCGCGGCGGCCATCATGACGTCCATACACGCAGACTCCACCGAGTAACGGGTAAGGAGAGTCGAATGAACATCGAACTGGGCATCCAGAACGTGGCGCGCGCCGTCACCTTCAGCACCGAGCAGAACGCCGACGAGGTGTCCGCGCTCATCGCGGACGCGCTCGCCACGCAGGGGCCGGTCGAGCTGACCGACGACAAGGGCCGCCGCATCATCGTGCCGGCCGGCGCGCTCGGCTATGCGATCGTCGGTTCGGAAACCAAGCACGCCGTCGGATTCGGCGCGCTCTGATCCTCCGGCCGCCGGCCCTGAACGCGATTCCGGGCCGGCGGCGGCGCGAATCAGCGCCGGTCAGCGCCACAGCGGGATCGCGCCGCGGCGCACGATCTCGGCGACCGTCGCCTCGTCGGTGAGGTTCTCCCCCAGCCCGTTCGGCTTGCCGCGGCCATGCCAGTCCGACCCGCCGGTCACCAGCAACCCGTAACGTTCCGCCAACGCCAGCAGCCGTTCGCGCTGCGCGGGCGGATTGCCCCGATGCCACACCTCCAGGCCGTCCAGTCCCGCTTCGGCGAGCGCGCCGATCTGCTCGTCGTCGAGCAGGCCCGTGTTGCGGCCGATGTCGCCGCCGTGCGCGAGCACCGACACGCCGCCGGCCTCGGCGACGGCCTTCACCACGTCGATGGTGTCGGGCGACGGTGTCGGCACATAGTATTTGCTGCGCGTGTTCACCGCGCCGGCGAACGCGTCCGAACGCGTCTCGTACACGCCGGCGGCCACGAGCGCATCTGCCACATGCGGGCGGCCGATCGTGGTGCGCTCCCCCTCCTTGACCTGGTCCAGCACGCTCTGCCAGGAGATCGGGAAATCCGCCGACAGCAGCTCCACCATGCGGCGGATGCGCCGTAGGCGCGAGGCGCGCGTCGAGGCGAACAGCTCGCAGATGTGCCGGTTGCGCGGATCGTACTGGAAGGCGAGCATGTGCACCGACACGTCGCCGGTCTGGGCGGTGATCTCCGTGCCGCGCAGCAGCGGCATGCCGGCCGTCGTCGCGGCGTCCTGCGCCTCCTGCCAGCCGGCGGTCGTATCGTGGTCGGCGACGCCCACACCGGCCAGACCCAGCGCCCTCGCCCGGGCGAGCAGCGTGGCGGGGCTTTCGGTCCCGTCGGAGAACACGGTATGGCAGTGGATGTCCCACCCCGAACGCGGCGGTGCGGAAGGAATGTCAACACGAGTCATACGACCATCGTAATCTGAAACCCGGCAACGACCAACCGACCCGGCCGGAACGCCGACGTCCGACGCGGCGCGCGACGACGCCGACGACATACGGCCGACTATGCAAAGGAACGACGATGACCAACGACGCACCCATCACCGACGAACAGCACGCCACCGCAGCCGTCATCCCCGCATGGCGGCTGCGCGCACGCCACCGCGCCACATGGACGTACCTCGTCATGCTCGTCGCATCCGCCGTCGCCCTGCTCGTCTCGTTCATCCTGTCCGCCGAAACGCTTCAATTGGCCCGCAACCCCGGGCAGATCCTCGACTGCGACGTCAACAGCACGCTGTCCTGCTCCGCCGTCGCCCAATCCTGGCAGGCGGAGATCGTCAGGTTCGGCGGATTGAGCTACCCGAACGCGTTCTTCGGCATCGCCGCCGAAAGCGTGTTCGTGACCGTCGCCGTCATCGGACTGTGCCGCGTGGCCGTGCCCCGCTGGTTCGCCGCCTGCACGTGGCTGGGAGGATTCGCCGCGCTCGCCTACTCGTACTGGCTGACCTCCCAGTCGCTGTTCGTCATCAACGCGCTGTGCCCCTGGTGTCTGGCGCTCATGTTCTCCACGACCGTCCAGTTCATGGCGCTCAGCCACGCCACCGTCACCGTTCAGGACCTGCCCGTGCGCGGCGAGGGTCTGCGCACCTACTACCGGCTCAACTACGATCTGATGGTCGACGCGCTGTGGATCGTCGCCATCGTCGTGCTGATCCTCGTCAAGGACGGACCCGCATTGTTCGCGTGAGCGGCAACGACGGACACGCGCCGCCTACAGGTCGACGCGGGCCACGATCGTGGCGGAACCGGTGAGCCTCACGTCGTCGTCGGTGACATCGACGCGCAGGACGCCGCCGCGCACGGTGATGTCCCAGTGGCCGACGCCGGTCCTGGCGCGCAGCGTGATCGCGGTGGCGCACAGGCCCGTACCACACGAGAGCGTCTCGCCGCAGCCACGCTCGTGCACGCGCATCGTGGCCGCGCCCACGCCACGCACGGTGTCGACATGGTCGATGCGCACGAATTCGACGTTCTGATCGGATTCGAGCACCGGCGCGACGACCGGCTTGACACCGAGGTCAAGCGCCTCGACGGCGGGCAGGGTCGCCTCGTCGTCCCCGATCACGGCGACGACATGCGGATTGCCCATGTCGACGTACGTGCCGCGCGCCGACCCGTCCACACCGGGCAGGGTCACGCTGAACGCGTCGGTTTCGCCGCGACGCCAGCCGCCCATGTCCACGCGGAACACGTCGCGGCCGAACGGCTCCAGATCGCCCAGCGACGTGAGGGTCTTCACTCCGGCGCGTGTGGCGAGGCGGAACGGCACGCCGCCGGGACCGTCGGCGTAGCCCATGCGCTGGGCGAACAGGGCGGTGACGCGCGTGCCGTTGCCGCACATCTCCGCCAGCGTGCCGTCGGCGTTGCGATAATCCATGAACCACTCGGCGCCCGCCTCCCCGGCCTCGACGACCTGCGCGGCGGTCAGGTCGGACACGTCGCACGGGCGGGCGAGACGGATGAGCCCGTCGCCGCCGATGCCGAAGTGACGGTCGCACAGGAAGCGCACCTCGTCGGCGGTCGGCTCGTAACGGCCTTCGGGATCGGCGTAGACGACGAAATCGTTGCCGGTGGCATGGGTCTTGAACACGGTCTGCGGAATACTCATGGCCTTCACTGTACCGGCACAGGGGCGGAGTACTCTGGTGAACGTCCACAACCCGTCGTCCATCTGGAGGATCCATGGCTTCCACTGCTCCCATCGGCGTGTTCGACTCCGGCCTGGGCGGCATCTCCGTGGCCCGGCGCATCATGCGCGACCTGCCGCACGAACGCGTCCTGTACTTCGGCGACTCCGCGAACGCACCCTACGGAACCAAAACGCCCGCGCAGGTGCGCGACCTGAGCTTCGCCATCGTGGAACGCTTCGTGCGGCAGGGAGCCAAGGCAGTGGTCATCGCCTGCAACACGGCCACGAGTGCGGCGGTCAACGAGCTGCGCGACGCATACGACATCCCCATCATCGGCATGGAACCGGCACTCAAGGTCGCCTGCGACCGTGGCGACCGGCCGGGCCGCTGCGACGACGACGGCGCGCCGGCCGCGCACGTCCCGCAGCGCGTCATCGTCGCGGCGACGCCGCTGACGCTGCGCGAACGCAAGTTCGCCGCGCTCATGGCACGATTCGAGACGGACAACGAGATCATCCCCCAACCGTGCCCCGCACTCGTCGACATCGTCGAACAGGGGCGGCTGGCCGACCGCGAC
>Cebus_capucinus_imitator_PRJNA485217_SSR093__coassemble_701_pt1 | contig 11449 bp, 9 predicted proteins | sample Cebus_capucinus_imitator_PRJNA485217_SSR093__metabat2_high_PE_006 | metagenome-assembled genome bin Cebus_capucinus_imitator_PRJNA485217_SSR093
GCGCGTAGGTGACGTTCATGGCGAGCCGCCAATGCTCCTCGCCGTCGCGTACGTCCATGAGCTCGGCCACGTACGGCAGGTCGGACGCGTCCAGGCCGGTGGCGTGGCACAGCATCGTGCGCGTCTCGTCCATCTGGCTGGTGATGCGCGTGCGCGCCTCGCTCTGCAGCGTGTAGTCGCGTTCCAGCGAGTCGAGGGCGCGTTTCGTGTCCGCGCGATGGGCGGCGGCCTCGTCGCGGCGCGCGTCCAGGCCGTCGCGCAGCCGCCGGTGGTCGACTCTGGACTGGACCGCGTCGATGCGCGCCTGCTCCCATGCCTGCGCGTCCTCGGGCATGGGGCGGCCGGCCGCTTCGTGCAGGTCGGCCAGGCGACGGGCCTTGGCGGTCACGTCGTCGAGGGTGCGGCGGGCGGCCGACAGGCGTTCGTCGAGCCGTTCCAGTCCGGTGTCGAGACCGCGGATGCGGTCGCGTACGCCGTCGATGCGCGTCTGCAGCGTCTCGCAGCGCAGGGCCGCCCGGCGTTCGTCGGCGGCGCGCCGCTCCTGTTCGCGCCGCTCCTCGGGCAGGCGGCGTTCGACCTCGTCGCGCATGCGGTGCAGCGCGTGGCGGCGGATCGCCCGAGAGCCCTCGTCGGTGGTCGGGTCGGCCGGTTCGAGCGTGCGTGCGGCGGCGAGCGCCGTCGCGTACGCGTCGTACGTGTCGCGGATCGTTTCGAGCCGGCCGATGCGGCGCATCTTGTCGTCGATGCTGCGGAAGTTCGTGTCGTAGCGTTCGTAGTCGGCGACGAGGTCGCGGGCCTTGGCGAGCGCGTCGGGGATGCCGAGCACGCCCTGTTTGAAGATGTCGTCGAGACGGGAGGGCCCGTCGGCGGATTGGATGCGGGCCAGGAGCCGGCAGGCGTCGGCGCTCAGTCCCATGTCGGCCCAGATGCGCTCGTGGAACGCGTCGGCGTTGGGGAACGTCAGGCACCCGGGGTAGGTGGCGCGGATCTGGCCGGGCGTGAACGGCGTGTCACGCAAGGCGTCCATGAGACGCGGGTCGATGGGCCTGTCCCAGACGGCGTACTGGCGTCGCACGTCGCCGCGGCCGTCGCCGGCCATCAGGTACAGGAACTTGGCGCACGACATGGTCCGCCCGTCGGTGTGGTTGACGTACGTGTCGACGATCGCGCCCCACACCGGCCGGGGTGCGCCGTCCTCGCCGCGGCCGCGCAGGTAGATCGGCTCGTCGCCCACGCCCGTGTCGCCCACGCCGACCATGCCGCGCAGGTACGTGTAGTCGCTGCGTTCGCTGCGCCCCGAGTTCGACGCCTTGTTGAACGGGGTGCCGGTCGGGTAGAGCAGGGAGATCTGCGCGTCGACGAGCGTGGACTTGCCCGATTCGCTGGCGCCGGCCAGGAGGGTGACGGGCATCGTGCCGTCCATGGACGGGCGGAACTCGTGGTAGCCGTCGTAGGATCCCCAGTTGACCAGCCGGCGGCTCTCGAGCATCCACCGGTCGGCGATCATGGCCGTGTCATCGTATCCCATCAGCGTTCCTCCCCGTATCCCGTGCCGTCCGCGGACGACGCCGCGCCGATGCCGCCGGCCATGTCGAGCCATTCGTCGGCCAGCGCACGGTCGAGCACGACGGGCACGAGCGGCGTGATCAGGAACATCGACGCGTCGTCCAGACGTTCCAGATACCCGTACGTGACCATCGCGGACACGAGCGCGCCGACCTGACGGGCCACGCCCTCCCCGTCGTTGCGCGACGCGAGGAACCCGGCGCCGCCGGCCAGCGCGGCGCGGATCTCGTCGAAGCCGACGAGCCACTCGTCGCGCGCGGCGCGCACGTTCTCGTATTCGAGGACGCGGATGCGCAGGAACGCGAGCAGCGCCGCCTCCTCGCGGCGCAGGCTCGAACGGGTCTTGAGCGCGCGCGACGTGACGTCCGGGCCGGTGGCGGGCGCGGCGACCATGATCCGGTAGCGTTCGTCGACGACCAGGTCGAGCAGGTCGTTGTTGAGCGAACGGACCACCGCCGTCAGATTGTCCATGGCCAGGTCGTACAGGTCGCCGTCGATGTACCGTTCGCGTTTGAGCGCGATCGCGGCCAGCCGCGCGTCGGCGGTCATGTCGCCCAGATCGCCCTCGAACAGCGCGTATGGGTTGACGGGCCGCTCCCCCGCCTCCTGCACCGGGTCCTCGACGCTCCCGACGCTTTCGACGTCGGCGTCCGTCCCGTACGGGCCGCCCGTGCCGTTGGTGTCGTCCATGTCACTCCTCCCGTAGGATCGCATCCAGTTCGTCCATCGTCGCCGTCACGGGCGCGGTCAGCCACACGCGCTCCGCACCATCCTGCGACACGCACCGCCACGCCACGCGCGCACCGTCCTCCCCCACGCCGCCCAGCGCGCCCAGGAAGCCGACCAGTTCGCTCTCGCGGCGCTCGCGTTCCGGCAGCCGGTTGAATCCGGCGGCGATGTCGACCCGCCCGTCCCCGGCGGGCACCGGGTCGCGGGCGATCAGCTCCACCATGCGGCGCAGCCGGGGTCCGCCGCCTTCGACCAGCGCGTGCAGGTCCGGCATGGGAGGCGTGTCGTCCGCCGTGTCGGCGAGCGCCGGCGCACCGGCATGGGTCATGGGGCGTGCGGGCCGGGTGGGCAGCGGTGCCAGGCGTACGTCGCCGGCGCCGGTCGCGTAGGGGCGTTCCGGGTCGCCCGGGTGGCGTCGCGCGTCGTCGCCGAGCGCGGCGTACAGGCGGTTGAGTCGGGTGAGCATCGTGCGGTATCGGGTGTCGGTCCGTTGGCGTACGAGGCGGCTGACGGCTTCGTCGGAGATGCGGATCTGGTCGCGGACCGTTTCGATGCCTTCGTAGATGCGCTCGAGTTCGGCGCGGATCTGGTCGAGCAGGAGCGTTGCCTGTCCGTCCTCGCCGGACAGGTAGGGGGTGTGCGCGATGTCGTGCAGTGCGTCGTCGATCTGGCGGCGTCCTTCGTCGGTGACGATCACCTGGAACGCGTCCTCGAATCGGCGTCCGCCGTCGGAGCGGGTGAGGGAGCGGTGGTGGTCGTCATGGTAGGCGGTGAGGATCCGGTCGACGTCCATGTCGGCGGATTGCATGCGCCGGCGCAGCATGTCGCCGTTGTCGCGTTCGGTCAGGACGAGTTCGTGCAGGTCGACGGGGATGCCGCGCAGCGTGTTGTGGATGACGGCGATGATGTCGCCGACCTGGCCGGTGTCGAGCATCGTGTCGGATTCGCCGTCGAGGATGCGGCGGATCTCGCGGCGGCGCTCCTTGATCTCCCGGTTGAGGAGGCGGATGCGTTCGCGCGGGTCGACGGTCAGGCGCATGCGCGCGTGTTCGATCTCCATGATGATGGAGTTGGCCTGGGCGCCCGAGAGGGTCATGGTCTCGTCCTGGAGACGGTCGAGCGCGTCGATGGCGCGGTGGGCGCGCGTGGTGAGCCGGTACAGGTAGCGGTGGGTCGTCTCGTCGTGCGTGTTGGCGAGCCACGCGTAGTCGCCGTCGCCTTCGCGGGTCAGTTCGCCCACGATCCGGTGGGCGGCCTCCAGAGGGGGTTCGCCGTCGCGCGGCGTGTGATCGCCGGCGGCCGTGAGGCGTTCGAGGGATCGGGCGAAGCGCTCTTCGAGGGTTTCGCGGGGCATCTGGCCGGTGAGCGGGTCGAATGCGGCGCGCAGCAGCGCCACGTACAGGCGTGCGTTGGGTCGTGTCAGCAGGCGCAGCGACCCGGTCTCGTACACCGGTCGCAGCCGTTCCATCTCGTGGATGACATCGCCCATCGTCGCCTCGCTTTCCGCCTCCAAGGCTAGCAGACGGCACCGGCCTGTCGTCAAGGGCGTGCACGCCCGTCCCGCGTGCCGGCGTGCGGGACGGGCGACGCCGTCTATTCGCCGCGCAGCGCCTCGACGGGGGTGAGCCGGCAGGCGCGGGCGGCCGGGTAGAGGCCGGCGAGCACGCCCACGAGGACGGATGCGCCCCACGCGGCGGGCAGTCCCGTCCAGTCGAGGACGGGTGTCTGTCCGGCGTGGACGGCCGTGCCGAGGGCGGCGAGCGCGCCGACGAGGATGCCGACGGTGGCGCCCAGTGCGGACAGGAGCGCCGATTCGACGACGAACTGCATGCGGATCATACCGGGCGTGGCTCCCAGGGCGCGGCGCAGGCCGATCTCGCCGCGGCGTTCCATGACGGTCACGACCATCATGTTGGCGATGCTCATGCCGCCCACGGCCAGTGCGATCGCGCCGATCGCCAGGCCGAGCGTGGTGAGCGACCCGTCGGCTTCGGCGCGCGCCGCCGACAGGTCCGCGGACGCGCTCACCGCGACGGGTCCGCCGCCCGGGTCGGCGACGTGGGCGAGCATGCGCCGCATGGTCTCGGCGTCGCCGGCCGCGGTGCGCACGTAGATCGCCGCGATGCGTGAGATGCGCGCCGTCTGGTCGGGATAGTGGGCGAGCGTCCACGCGTCGGGGATGATGACGCTCGTGTCGAGCGTGGGCGACTGCGCCAGCGGGTCGAGGATGCCGACGACCCCGTACCAGGTGCCATCGATGAGGATCCGGTCGCCCTCCCGGGTCACGCCCAGACGCCATGCGGCCTCGGAGCCGAGCACGGCCAACGGCAGCGCGGCGTCCGCCTCGCCGGTACCGTGCCCGTGCGCGTAGGTCGCGTCGAGCGCGTCGAGCGCGCCGGGGCGTGCGACCATGACGCCGATCGCGTTGCCGTTGGATGCGGGAACCAGGTCGTTGCGGAACGTGTGCAGCTTCTCGGGCGCGGTGAGGAACACGCCGACCCGCTCCACCCCGTCCTGGCGTGCGATCGTGTCGGGCGCGGCGTCGGGCAGGGGCACGCTGTTGCCGGCCGCGTCCTGGCCGGGCGTGACGACCTGCAGGTTCGCACCCAACGCGTCCAGGCGGGCCAGGAGCGCCGTCTGGTTCGACGCGGCGATGCCCGACAGGGCCACGTAGGCGGCCACGCCCAGGGCGATGCCCAGCGCGGCGAGCATGGTGCGCGCCGGCCGGCCAGTCACGCCGGTCCACGCCGCGTGCAGAAGGTCGGCGGCGCGCATGCGCAGCGGCTTGCGGTCGTGCATCACGGCCTCCCCTCGCCATCGCCGGACGAGCCACGTGCGCCGGCCGCATCGCACGACTCCGTCACGATCCCGTCACGGATGTGCAGCCGGCGCGGGAAGCGGGCGGCCACGTTCGGATCGTGCGTGACGACCACCAGGCCCGTATCCTCGCCCGCCGCGTCCATGAGCAGCCCGAGGACCGCCCGGCCCGTGTCAGTGTCGAGCGCGCCGGTCGGCTCGTCCGCGAAGATCACGTCGGGGCGGCGCACGAGCGCGCGGGCGATCGCCACACGCTGCTGCTCGCCGCCCGACAGCTGGTTCGGCCGATGATGCGCACGGTCCGCCAACCCCACGCGCGCCAGCGCGTCCACGGCCAGCCGTCGCCTCTCGGCGCGCGGCAGCATCCCGTATTCGAGCCCCACCATCACGTTCCCGAGCGCATCGAGCGTGCCGATGAGATGGAACTGCTGGAACACGAAGCCGATGCGAGCGGCGCGCAGCATGCTGCGCCGACGCTCCCCCATCGCCGTCACGTCCTCGCCCCCGTAGCGCAGGACACCACCGGTGGGCATGTCGAGCGCGCCCAGGATCGACAGCAGCGTGCTCTTGCCCGACCCCGACGGGCCGACGATCGCGATCCGCTCGCCGCGTCCGACCGCAAGACTCGTGTCGTGCAGCACTTCGAGCGGGATGCCGTCACGTCCCGGATAGGCGCGCGTGACATGCTCCAGTTCGATCAGCGCGCTCACGAGACCACCACCTTGTCGCCCGCCTGCAATCCGTCGGCTTCGAGGATCTGCACCTGCGCGTCGGCCACAAGGCCGATGCGCACGCCGATGCGCTCCAACGCGTCGCCTCGCACCACGTCGAGCGCATACGCGCCGGATGCGGACGCGACCAGCGCGGTCACCGGCACGATGAGCGTCTCCGTCGCATCGGCCGACCGGTTGGGGACGGTCAGACGCACGGACGCGGTACCGAACCGCTCCACCTGCGACTGGTCGGGGAAGTCGACGCGCACGCTGGGCGACGTGGTCTTCCCCTCCTCGCCGGTCGGCTGGCCGCCCTGGTCGACCGCCGACAGGGTCGTCTCCAACGTCGTGTTGTCCGGCAGGGTCACGCTCACCGGATCGCCCGCCTTGAACGTGGCCGCCTGCGTGGCGCTCAACGTCGCCTCCGCATGCAGGGCCACACCCGTATAGCTCGCCGGGCTCTCCCCGCTCGACCCGAGCGTCGTATCCACGGTGGTGATGCGCACCGGCGCGGTCACGGCCAACGCCACCGACGACGGGTCGAACACGCCGCTCACCGCGTCGCCCGTCAACCCCAGGGACCGCTGCCATTGGCGGATCGCCTCACGCGTCAGCCAGTCGAAATGCGGTCCCACCTCGCCCGTGTAGAATCCCAGGTCGGCCAGATTGCGTTCCAGCTGGGCCACGTCCGGCCCGTCGGACACGCCGTCCTGCAGCGTACGCCAGAACGGGCGCTCGCCGCTGAACAGGGGCACGCCCACGCCGTTCTGCTCGTACACCTGCTCGCCCAAGCCGATGACCGCGCCGGCCGTGGGCAGTTGGGTGACGGTGCCGCCTGCGGCGGCGAATCCGCGGGCGGTGTCGTAGGCGAGGCTCGCGTTGAGCGTGGTGCTCGCGTTGAGCGTGCCTCGGGTCACGTCGGCGGTGCGCAGCTGGCTGACGTCGACCGTGTTCGTGCCGGAGCCGGTGCCGGCTGTCCGGGCGCCGCCGATGTGCTCCCATGGCCGGTAGGCGAGGCATGCCATGGCCAGTGCGGCGATGGAGAGCAGTGCGATCAGCGTCGTGGCGGCGCGGCGCATCGTGCGATGCTGCGGGGTCGGATGGTTTGTCATCGTTCGCTTCTCCTGGGTCGTGCGCCGCACGTCAGTTCGTGGCCGTGGAGGATGCGCCGGACGTCTCCTCCATGACCTTGGTGTAGTCGTAGCCGAATTCGTCGGGCGTGCCGGCGAAGCCGACGGTGATGGCCGCGTCGGCGATCGGGCAGGCTTCGAGGAAGCGGCGCAGCTCGTTCTCGCCCACGGTGGCGGGGATCATGATGGTCGTGGGTTCGTCGGCGCTCGGATCCTGCACCCAGGAGAAGCCCTTGTCGCGCGCCTGGCGGGCGAAGTCGAGCGCGGCGCGCTTGTCCGCGTCGCTCCACGTCCGCTGTCCGGCGGCGTCCTGGACCGGCTGGGAGAAGGCGGGCACCTGCGCCTCGCAGGCGGCGTAGTCCTGCTGCGAGGCCTCGTAGGGGGAGCCGGCGAGCGCCTCGGCGTTGGGGAACGTGACCCATGCGCCGTCGTCGGTGATGGTGGTGTAGGAGGCGCCCGGGTACAGGTCGTCGAACGAGGAGGCCGAGTCGCTGGAGATGGATGCGCCGTCGGAGTCGCCGCCGACGGCGATGGGGTTGCCGGATGCGTCGATCATGCGCAGTTCGACGGCGTCCTCGGCGCCGTTGCCGGAGGCGTCGAGGGTGGACGCGTACAGGTGCGCGTCGAGTCCCTTGCCGGTCAGGCAGGCGGTGAATTCGCGTGCCGCGTCGCCGGATGAGGCGCTCGTGGTGGCGTCGGCGCCGGATGCGTCCGGCCGGCCCGTGTCCGTGGAGGAGCAGGCGGTCAGGCCGATGAGGCACAGGCCGGCGGCGGTCAGTGCGCCCAGTCGGCGTGGGATGGTGGTGTCGGTCATGGCGATTCCTTTCGCGGGCCCTGGTGAGGGGTGTTTCACGGTTCCGTGTCCCATCCAACCGTGCCGGCCGTGGCGTGTCGGTGTGGGTTCGCCTTACCTTCGTCTTACCGTGGCGTGCGCACGATATATGGTGGACCACAGGCCGAGTGAAGGAGGATCGATGCGGATTCTGATCGTGGAGGACGACCCGGATCTGGCGGCGTCGTTGGATGATGCGCTGCGCTATGAGGGGTATGCGACGTTGGTCGCGTCGACGGGCACGGACGCGCTGGCCGTATTGGGGTCGCAGCAGGTCGATCTGGTGCTGTTGGACCGGGATCTGCCGGTCCTGTCGGGGGATGCGGTGATGACCACGATCGCGGCGAACCGGATGCCGGTGCAGGTGATCATGCTCACCGCGGCCGCGTCGGTGGGCGATCGGGTCGCCGGCCTGGACCTGGGGGCCGACGACTATCTGACCAAGCCGTTCGCGTACGCCGAACTACTGGCCCGCATCCGCGTGATGCAGCGGCGTGCCGGCCGTGGCGAAGCCGTCACGCCGGTTCTGACGCATGGCCCGCTGACGATGGATACGACGCGTCGGCTCGTGTTCCGCGACGGGGGGCGTACGCTCGTGCGGCTCACGCCCAAGGAGTACGGGGTGCTGTACGAGCTCATGCGCGCCGACGGCGGCTGGGTGGCGGTCATGGACCTGTACGACGCGGTGTGGGACGATCCGGTCGCCGGCGAGCCGGCCGACGCGGTCAAGACGACGATGTACTCGCTGCGCCGCAAGCTCGTCGACCGCGATCTGATCGAGTCGGCGCGCGGGGAAGGATACCGTCTGCGATGAGCCGTCGTCCACTGCCGCTCCCGCACCGTCCGGCCGCCCGTCTCGCGCCACGCACGTTCCGCGGCCGGCTGGCCGCGGCGATCCTCCTGACCACGATCGTCACGCTCGCCGGCGTCGTCGCCGTGCAAAACATGATCGTCGCCGGCATAGCCGCGCATCAGCGCGCCGGCGTCGTCGTGTGCGGCGTCGCCGGCGACGGATCCGTCTCCGCGGGCTGCTCCGAGGAACCGTCCGACAGCGTGCTCCCGTCACCGGACGGCGACGCGCCGGACGTGCAGTTCTACGACGCCACCGCCATGACCGTCAACCAAGTGACCGACTCGTTCGTCACGACGCTGCGCTGGTCGTCGGCGCTCATGCTCGTCGCGTTCGGCCTGCTCGCCGCCCTGCTCGCCTGGATCGTGGGCGGACGCCTGTCGGACCGCGTGTCCGGCATGTGCGCGCAGGTCGACGCGATGGACCCGGTCGACCCGCACGCCACCATCACCGTCCGCACGGACGCGTACGGCGACGGCGACGAGATCGACCGGCTGGCCCACGCGCTCAACCGCATGCTCGACCGCACCCGGACCGCCTCCGAAGCCGAACGCCGATTCGTATCCAACGCATCCCACGAACTGCGCACCCCCATCGCCGCCGTCGAAACCAGCCTCGACGCGCCCCTGAGCCAAGGCCGCTTCCCCACGGACGTCGAACCCGCCGTACGCCGCGCCCTCGCCGCCAACCGACGCGGCGCCCGCCTCGTCGACGCGCTCCTGACCCTCTCACGCATCCAAAGCGGCGCGATCGGCGCCGCCGAACACGGATCCGCCACACCGACATGCCGCCCCAGCGACATCATCCGGCATGCCCTGACCGACATGACCGACACCATCGACGAACGCGGCATCCACATCGACGAGCACCGACTCCTCCCCCACACCGCCGCCGCCGACCCGGCGCTCGCCGAACTCGCCCTCGGCAACCTCATACGCAACGCCGTCCTCTACAACACCGACCACGGCCATCTCGACCTGACCGCCGACGAAGACGGCGACGCCATCCTCGTCACCATCGCCAACGACACCGACCAGACCGCGCCCGACGACCCGCACGAGCTCACCCAGCCCTTCCACCGCGGCGCCCAGTCGCGCATCAGCGCCATCCCCGGCACCGGACTGGGCCTGTCCATCACCCTCGCCGCCTGCCAGGCCATGAACGCCGAACTCCACCTCACCCAACCCGCCCCCGGCCGGTTCACCGCCACCATACGACTCCCCAAGGCGACCTGACCGCTCCGCCCCGCCACACACCCGACGAACCGTCCGCACCATACGCCAAGGCGTCGCGGCCCCACGGACCGCGACGCCTTGGCACACGCGAACGGACCATACGCCCGCACGCACCCACGGAATCAGTGCGTCTCGCCCATGATCGCCGCCACATCGGATTCGGCCGTGACCGCAGCCTCGATCGCATACTCCAGACCACGGGCCATCGTCGCCACCTCCATCACCGGAGTGCCGTTCGGCTTGCCCACACCCTGCTCCACCGCATACGGCACATGGATGAACCCGCCCCTGACACCAGGGAAACGACGGTCGATCAGATACAGCACGTTGTACATGATGCTGTTGCACACATACGTGCCCGCCGTATACGACATGAACGCCGGAATCCCATGATCGTTCATGTTCGCCACCATCGCCTTCACCGGCAACGACGCGAAATACGCCGTATCGCCATCCTCACGCAGCGGCGTGTCGAACGGCTGCTCGCCATCGTTGTCCGGAATACGCGCCTCCGCCAGATTGATCGCGACCTTCTCCACCGTGATCGCCGAACGACCGCCCGCCTGACCGACGCACAGCACCACATCGGGGCGCTCGCGTTCGATCGCCTCCTCGACGACCTTGGCGCTGCGGGTGAAGACCGTGGGGATCTCCAGCTTGACGACGCTCGCTCCGGCGATCTCGTCGGGCAGCAGCTTGACCGCCTCGTAGGCGGGGTTGACCGCCTCGCCGCCGAACGGGTCGAAACCGGTGACCAGAACCTTCCTGCTCATATTCGAACCTCCTTCGTCCGTTGTACGCATGTTCCAGTGTAAGACGGGCACCCCGTCAGGACGCGACCAGCATGTAGGCGATCTGGACGACGATCATGACCAGGGCGGGCAGCACCTGCACCTTGATCACGCCCATGCGGTCCTTCATGTCGAGCATCGCGACCGGCACGATGTTGAAGTTGGCCGCCATCGGCGTCAGCAGCGTACCGCAGTAGCCGCAGGTGAGCGCCATGATGCCGATGAGCGCCGGATCGGCGCCGTAGGCGAGCACGAACGGCGCGCCGATGCCCACCGTCATCACCGTGATCGCGGCGAACGCGTTACCCATGACCATCGTGAACAGCATCATGCCCAGAGCGAACACGATGATGCCGACGGTGACGTTGCCCTGCGGGATGACCGCGCCCACCAGGGAGGCGATCACGTCGCCCACGCCGGCGGCGGTGAAGATCGCGCCCAAGCAGGCCAGCAGCATCGGCAGCATGCACAGCGCGCCCATCGCCGACAGCAGACGCTCCGAATCGTCAAGGAACACGATCGGACGGTTGTCATGCGAGTACGCGTACAGGATGACCGCGGCGACGACCACGCCGATGCAGCAGCCGGTCAGGGCGCTCACGGACGGGATCAGCGCGCCGACGATCGCGAACACGCCCAGACACAGGGCAGGCACGAAGATCTTCATGCCGATGCGTTCGAAGTTCGCCGACACCTCGCCGTCGGTGGGCGCGCCGGCGACGTAACGCTCGCCCTTATGCACGCGGAGGAACACTGCCGGAGCGACCATGATGAGGATGAGCACGC
>Cebus_capucinus_imitator_PRJNA485217_SSR093__coassemble_704_pt1 | contig 11361 bp, 10 predicted proteins | sample Cebus_capucinus_imitator_PRJNA485217_SSR093__metabat2_high_PE_006 | metagenome-assembled genome bin Cebus_capucinus_imitator_PRJNA485217_SSR093
GCGAGCGCGCCGAGCGCGGCGACGGTGTCGTCGACGACGATCTGCGCGACCGGCGCGTCGACCTCGTGGTCGACGATCGCCGCCACGGCGCCGCGCGCCGCCACGTCCGCCACGAAGTCGTGCCCGTCGACGCGTTCGCCGGCGATGGCCACGAACACCGTGCCCGCGCCAGCCTGGCGCGAATCGCTCGTCGCGTCACGGGCCACGGGCGCCTGCACGTCGGCACCCTGCGGCGCCCTGAGCGCGCCGCCGACGGCCTGCGCCATCTCGGCCAGCGACATCGGCATCATCATGTCTCGGCTGCTCATCGGTTTCTCTCGCTTTCTCCCATGGTCCGGCACCGCCGGCCTCAGCGTCCCAGGTCGTGGCTGACGCGCAGCGCGTTCCTGATGTTGTTCTTCCTCACGCCTGCGGCCATGACCATCGCCACCGCCAGCGACGAACGTTTGACCTCGGCCATCGACTGCTCGCCGGGGCCGGGGAACTGCATCGCGATCTGGTCGGACTCCCCCGTGCGCCCCACCAGATGCGTCTGCTCGTCCATCACGAACCCGTAGCGTCCTGCGGCGGCCTCGGCCGTGGTCGTCTTGCGCGGGTCGCTGTCCATGACGTCGGAGCCGAGCACGTCGACCGTCACGCCGGACAGGGCCATCGGGCGCAGCGTGGCGTCGTCCAACGCGACGATCGCTGCGGCCACGCCGTCCTCCTGGCAGAGGGCGAGCACGCGCTGCACGTCGAGCGGTCCCATCGGATAGTCGAGCTCCATCTCACGTTCCAGACTGGCGGAGCCGAACGAGCCGATGAGCGCGACCGGATTGCCGAGCATGTGCAGCAGGCGGGCCAGGCGTCGCGCGTTCGCTTCAAGCGAGCGGTCGTCGCCGCTCATCGCGAACACCGCGAGCGACGAGGCCGGGGAGCCGGCCAGCTCGCCGGCCATCGCGCCCAGGCGTCCGTCGGACAGGTCGCCCACGAGCATCGGCAGTTCGGCGGACTCGGCCTCGGCCCGCGCCGAGGGCGGCACCGCCACGGCGTAGGCGCCGGCCTGCCGCGCCCGGGCCAGCATGGCCGCGTCGGGCTCCCCCGACGGCACGAACAATGTCCCCGGCGTGATCGAACGCACGTCGTCGGCCAGCGACGTGACTGTCACGTCGCCGGCGAACGTCGGCACCAGCTCGCACCCGTAGTGCTCCGCCAGATATCCCAGCGTCGTGCGACGCGCGATCGCCTCACTCACCGAACCCATCGGACGCCTTTCTCTCGAAGGTCATGGGGACCGTCGTCCGGCCCACCGTCACCAATCCACCGGGATAGCATCGGTTCGCTCCGGGGACGGGGACACGTTGTATTTCTGCATAAGGAATTCACCGATCTGACAGGCCACCGGGCCGGCGGTCAGACCGCCCAGCCCCTCGGCGTCCTTGAACGCGACGGTGACGACGAAGCGCGGGTCGTCGGCCGGCAGGATCGCCGACCAGTCGCTGATGATCGACGTCAGGCCGCCGTTGGCGCCGGCCACCTCGGCGGTGCCGGATTTGGCCGCCACGCGGTAGCCCTCGACCTTGGCGATCGAATAGTAGCCTTCGGCGACCGACTCCATCGCGTTGAGCATCTGCGCGGCGACCGACTCGTCGATGACGCGCGTACCGCCGGAGACCTTGTTCTCGGTCGTGTGGCCGTCCGCGTCGGTGGTCGAGGCGATGATGCGCATCTGCGGCAGCACGCCCTTGTTGGCGATGGTGGCGACGGCCCGGGTGATCTGCAGCGCGTTCATCGCGTACGACTGGCCGAACAGGACGGTGTTGCGCGTACGCAGGTCCCAGTCGGACGCGGACGTGAGGATGCCGGCCGACTCGCCCGACAGGTTCAGTCCGGTGGCCTGGCCGACGCCGAACTTGGTCAGGTATTCGTAGCGCTTCTCGTCGCTGAAGTTCTCGGCGGCCATGATCATGCCCACGTTCGACGAGTTCTTGAGGATGCCGGCGAGCGTCCAGCGTTCGGCGCCGTGCGTGGAGGCGTCCTTGTAGGTCTGCCCGTCCTGTTCGATCGTGGAGGGCACGGTGAACCTGTCGGACAGCGAGTGCAGGCCTTCCTGGACCATGCCGGCCATGGTGAACACCTTACCGATCGAACCGGGTTCGAATACCTCGGACACGGCCCTGGAGGCGTTGAGCTTGACGTCGTCGGAGCCGGCCTCGTACTGGTCGGTGTCCTCGACGGCGAGCAGGCCGCCGGTCTGCAGGTCGTAGACGACGCCGATGCCCCACGTCGCCCCGTATTTCTCCTTGCCTTCCGTAAGCGCCTTCTTGACGTACCAGTCGACGCTCTCGTCGATGGTGAGCGTCACGTCGGAGCCGTCGACGGCGTCCTTCTGGTCGGTGAGCGTGCCGGGGATCTGCTCGCCGCCGTTGCCCTGCTGGTAGACCATGTAGCCGTCCGTGCCGGTGAGCGTGTCGTCCAGCGTCTGTTCGAGACCGGCGACGCCGACGCCCTCGGCGTCGACCGCGCCCAGGATCGGCCCGAGCAGCGTGCCGCCGGAGTAGACGCGTTCGTTGGTCAGTTCGCCGTACACGATGCCGCCCAGGTTCAGCTTGTCGATCCTGCGCTTGACCTCGGGCGTGACGTCCTTGGCGATGACCGCGTACTGGCTGTTGGGGTCGACGATCTTGGCGCCGATCCTGGCGGCGCTCATGTCGAGCACGCTGGCCAGCAGGCGGGCGACCGCGGCGGCGCCGGTGGCCCCCACCGGCTTGCCGTCGATCTGGTGGCAGTACGACTCCGTGTCCTCGGTGCAGTCGATCGGTTCGAATTCGGCCGCGTACATCGGGTTGGCGATGATGTTGTAGCGTTCCACGCTCTGAGCGAGCACGATGCCGCTCGAGTCGAGGATCCGTCCGCGTTTGGCGCTCGTCGCCACCTTCAGGGTGCGCCCCTGCACGGCCGCGTCGGCGGCGGCGCCGTTCAGCAGCTGCAGCGAGACCATCCGCACGAGGCATACGGACGCCACGAGCGCCAGCGCGCAGCCGATCGCGACCACGCGCTTCGCATAGGTCCATGTCTTCATGAAACGCATGAACCTGCCGTTCAACGGGAATCCTCCCCCGAGTCGGCGTGGGCGGCCGCGTAGCCGCTCAGGTCGATGGACAGCGAGCCCTGCTGCATCGTCATGCCCATCTCCTCGGCCTTGGACGGAAGCGAGGTCTCCAACGCGTCGAGCTTGGTCTGGGCCTCCTCGATGTCCTGGTTGAGACGGGCGATATGCGTCTCGACCGAGGACGCCTCGAACGAGTTCTCGATCATCCTGGTGCGCAGGACGAGCGAGCCCAGCAGCGTGGCCACCAGGAACGCGAGCGCCACGATGATGTGGATCATCGACGTGTTGCGCGAGCGCACCCATGTCATGAGCCGGCCGAACCCGTGGACCGTCGCGCCGGTGCCGACGGCCGTCGTCACCAGGTGCAGCTGCGGCCGTGACGGCGCGGCGGGTCGCCGTGGCGCGCGACGCTCCCCGCGGCGTTCCTCGGACGCGTTCGACGAGGCCGCGCGCGCCATGCGTGCCGGGGCGCTCATCGGCGTCCCCGTCCCGCGCCGCCGGCGCGCCGGGGCCGGGCCGGACGCGCGGCGCGCCGCTCATCGTGCGACAGCGCGCGCAGACGGCGCTCGGGGATGTCGCGCACGAGCTCCACCGCGCGCAGGCGCACCGATGCGGATCGCGGGTTGGCGGCGATCTCGGCCTCGCCGGCCTTGAGGGCGCCTCGGGTGACCTCGCGGAAGAACGGCTGGGCGTCCGGCGGGATGACGGGCATGCCGGCCGGCACGTCCGCCTTGAGGCCTTGGTTCATGAAGTCCTTGACGGTCTTGTCCTCGAGCGAATGGTACGACTCGACGACGAGGCGGCCGCCCACGGCGAGCCTGCGGGCGATCTGCGGCAGGGTGCCCGACAGCTTGTCGAGTTCGCCGTTGACTTCGATGCGCAGCGCCTGGAAGACACGTTTGGCGGGGTTGCCGGCGGGGCGGTGGGCCTGAGGGACGACCTCGTCGACCAGTCGGTTGAGCTGGGCGGAGGTGACGAGCGGCTCCTGGTCGCGTACGGCGACGATGCGCCGGGCGATCTGCCGGGCGAAGCGTTCCTCGCCCCAGTCGCGGAAGATGCGCGTGAGCTCCTCGGTCGGGTATTCGGCGAGGATGCGTGCGGCGGTCAGCGGCTGGGAGACGTCCATGCGCATGTCGAGCGGTGCGTCGTGCGAGTAGGAGAAGCCGCGTTCGGTCTCGTCGATCTGCAGGCTCGACAGGCCGAGGTCCATGAACACCGCGTGCACGCGTCCGACGCCCAGGTCGTCGAGGACCGCGCCGAACTCGTCGAAGGCGGCGTGCACCGGGGTGAACCGGTCGGCCAGCCCTTCGTCGCGCATGCGGCCGGTGGCGAGCGCCAGCGCTTCGGCGTCGCGGTCGATGCCGATGAGTCGCGCGTTCGGCGCGGCCTTGAGGAAATGCGTCGCGTGGCCCGCCAGTCCCAGCGTGCAGTCCACGGCGATGGAGCCCGGTCCGGCGAGCGCTGGGGCGACAAGGCCCACGCACTCGTCGAGCAATACGGGTTGGTGAATGGTCGTCACATCGGTCATCAGAATCCCACCGCCGGCACTATGTCATCGGCGATGGCGGTGCACCCGTGCCCTTGCGAAGCCGGATATCCCTTCCACGCCGTCCTGTTCCACATCTGCGCGCGCGTGCCCATGCCATTCGCCGCCGCCTCCGTCCCCAGATTCGCACAGTCGCGCGGCAACGGCGGCCAGTCGTGCGACGAACCGGAGCACGGGGCCTCCGAATCGCGCATGACCGCCTCCTTTTCCATGGCTTGGGCAAGCATCACGCTCAACTGTGTCACCACTCTACCCCACGACGCACCATCGACGCCCGTTTTTCGACATTTCCTCCGCTTTTCGCCCGTCGCACCGCCCCGCCCGTTCGTAGGGTGCCCGGAGTAGATTGGAACGTCCGAGTTTTTCGATGGGACGAACAGTCAGATGAACAGTCAGGAGCGACAACACATGTCGGAATACGCCTCACAGATTCGAGCCGAGCAGCGCCAGGTGGACCGTGCGTACGGCCGCCTCGACGACCTGCGCGCCCAGGTCCGGGACCGGCTGGACGCGGTGCGCGCCCGCGGGGCGCACGGCTCGCCCACGCAGCGCACCGAACGTGACTCGTTCGCCACGATGTACGAGGACCGGCTCACGCAGATGCGCGCCGTCGAGGACCGGCTCGTGTTCGGCCGTCTCGACGCGGCCGACTCGACGCGCCGCTACATCGGCCGCATCGGCCTGTCGGACGAGGCGCACGAGCCGATCCTGACCGACTGGCGCGCCGAGGCGGCCCGCCCGTTCTACGAGGCGACGCCCTCGCATCACGGCGACATCGTCATGCGCCGTCATCTGACGCTGCGCTTCCGCGAGGTCGTGGGCATCGAGGACGAGGTGCTCGACGTGGACGCCGAGCAGGTGGGCCACGCCGCCTCGTCGGGCACACTCACCGGCGAGGGCGCGCTGCTGGCGTCGCTCTCCTCGCGCCGAACCGGCAAGATGACCGACATCGTCGCCACGATCCAGGCCGAGCAGGACCGCATCATCCGCGCGCCCCTACCGGGCGCCGTCGTGGTCCAGGGCGGCCCCGGCACCGGCAAGACCGCCGTCGCGCTGCACCGCGCCGCCTACCTGCTGTACACGCACCGCCGTCAGCTGGAACGCTCCGGCGTGCTCGTCGTCGGCCCGTCGTCCACGTTCCTGCGCTACATCGACCAGGTGCTCCCGTCGCTGGGCGAGACCGGCGTCGTCAGCCGCACCGTCGGCGAGCTGATCCCCGGCATGCCGGCCACCGTCGAGGACACGCCGCACGCGGCCCGTCTTAAGGGCGACGCGCGCATGGCGCAGGTCGTCGCCGAGGCGGTCGCCATGCGCGTGCGCGTGCCCGCCGACCTGCCGACCGTGCACGTCAACGGATTCCCCGTCGCCATGCGCGAATCCGACATACGACAGGCGCAGCTCGACGCGCGACGCACCCGCCAGCCGCACAACAAGGCGCGCGAGACGTTCGTGCGCAGCATGCTGTCGGCGATGCGCGCCCGCTACGCCGAACAGCTCGACTACACGCCCGACGAGGCGGAGATGTCGCGCGTCACCGAGACGCTGCGCATGAACGACAAGGTGCGCCGCACCCTCAACCTCGCCTGGCTGCCGATGACCGGCCCGTGGCTCATCGACCAGCTGTGGTCCAAGCCGCAGCGTCTGCGCGCGCTCGCCCCATGGCTGACCGACGGGGACGTGGCGGCGCTCGCCCGCCCCAAGGGCTCGCCGCTCACCCGATCCGACATCCCGCTGCTCGACGAGGCGCTCGAACTGCTCGGCCCCGACCCCAAAGCCACGGCCCGGGCCGGGGCGACGGACGCGGTGCGCGCCGAGGAGGAACGGTTCGCCCGCGACACGCTCGCCCAGGCGGGCATCGGCTCGGGCATCGTCACCGCGCAGATGCTGCTCGACAACCTCAACGGCTCCGATGCCGAACTGACCGCCCAGCGTGCGGCCGCCGACCGCGAGTGGACGTACGGCCATATCGTCGTCGACGAGGCGCAGGAGCTGACCGCGATGGACTGGCGCATGCTCATCCGCCGCTGCCCGTCGCGCTCGTTCACGATCGTGGGCGACGTGGCGCAGACCTCCGCATTGGGAGGCACGCGCGCCTGGCCGCGCACGATGGACCGTCTCTTCGGCCGCGGTCACTGGACGCTCAACGAGCTGACCATCGACTACCGCAACCCGCAGGAGGTCTCCGACCTCGCCTCCGCGTTCGCCCGCTCCGAGGGCCTGTACATCTCGACCGTCAACGCGGTGCGCGCCATCCCCGGTTCGGTGCGCCGCGTCACGCTCGACGACGAGTCGGCGCTGGCCGACGAGGTCGCCGCCACCACCGCCGAGCTCGTGCATGAATTCGTCTCCGCCGACGGCACCGGCCGCGTCGCCGTCATCGCCCCCGATTCGATGGTCGCCTCGCTGCGGGGGCACGTCGACCGTCAGCTGGCCGCCGCGCTGCCCGAGGCGCAGGCGCGCCGGCTCGCCGAGCAGGACGCGTGGGACGAACAGGTGAGCGTGTGCGGCGCACAGCAGGTCAAGGGGCTCGAATACGACGCGGTCCTCGTCGTGCAGCCGGGGCGCATCGAGCAGGAGGCCGTGTCGCGTCTGGTCGCCGCCGCCGACCTGTACGTGGCGATGACCCGCCCCACGCAGCGCCTGTTCATCGTTCGGACGAAGGCGGACGAAACCGCGCTGAGCCTCTAAGGTGGATGGCATGCCTAAAGCACTGTTACTGGAGAACATCCACCCGTTCGCGGCGCAGTCACTGCGCGCGCACGGCTTCGAAGTCGACACGCTCAAGGGCGCGCTCGGCGAGGACGAGCTCATCGAGACCCTCCAGGGCGTCGACCTGCTCGGCATCCGCTCCAAGACCACGGTCAGCCGCACCGTCATCGACGCATGCCCGCAGCTGACCGCGATCGGCTGCTTCTGCATCGGCACCAACCAGGTCGATCTGGAGTATGCGGGAAGCCGGGGCGTCGCCGTGTTCAACGCGCCCTATTCGAACACGCGCTCCGTGGTCGAGCTGGTGATCGGCGACATCATCTGCCTGCTGCGGCGCATTCCCGCGCACACCCACCGCATGAAGCAGGGCACGTGGGACAAGTCGGCCGCCGGTTCGCACGAGGTGCGCGGCAAGACGCTGGGCATCATCGGCTACGGCAACATCGGCTCGCAGCTGTCCGTCCTGGCGGAGGCGCTGGGCATGCGCGTCGTGTTCTACGACATCGAGGAGAAGCTCGCCATGGGCAACGCCCACCGTTGCGAGACGCTTGACGAGCTGCTCGAACAGGCCGACGCGGTATCCATCCACGTGGACGGCCGCAGGGAGAACACCGGATTCTTCGGCGAGAAGCAGTTCGCCCGCATGAAGCCCGGCGCGATCTTCATCAACCTGTCGCGCGGCTTCGTCGCCGACCTCGACGCACTCAAGCGGCGCCTCGACTCCGGCCACATCTCGGGAGCCGCGATCGACGTGTTCCCGACCGAACCCAGGAAGAGCGGCGACCCGTTCGAGACGCCGCTGGCCGACGAGGACAACGTGATCCTCACCCCGCACATCGGCGGCTCGACGCTCGAAGCGCAGGAGGCCATCGGCCACTTCGTCGCGCAGCGTCTGGAGGACTACTGGTTCAAGGGGTCCACGATGCTGTCGGTCAACCTGCCGCAGATCACGCTCTCCGACCTGCCCGGCACGGCCCGCATCGCCCACCTGCACGCCAACCTGCCCGGCGTGCTCGCGCACGTCAACCGCGTGCTGGGCGAGGAGAACATCAACATCGCCGCCCAGGCGCTCGGCACCCAGGGCGAACTCGGCTACGTGGTCACCGACGTCGCGCAGAATCCGAGCGCCGAGGCGCTCGCCGCGCTCGAAGGCATCGAAGGCACGATCCGCATGCGCGTGATCAGCCGCCAGTAGGCGCAACGGGAGCAGAGCGCGCACCGCGCCGCCCGATCCCCGAGTCCCCTGAATGCGATGAGTCCCATCGGGCCGAACGGTCCGACGGGACTCATCGCATATTACGCGCGTCCATGCGCGCGTCGGTCAGTTCTCCGGATCCTCGCGCAGCTCGTCGATGGCGCGCTGGAAGTCCTCAAGCCCGTCGAAATCCTGATAGACGCTCGCGAACCGCAGATAGGCGACCTGGTCGAGCTCCTTGAGCGGGGCGAGGATCGCCCTGCCGACATCCTCCGACTTCACCTCGGCGAGGCCACGGGCGCGCAGGTCCTCCTCGACGCGCTGTCCCAGCGCCTTGAGCGCGCTCTCGTCGATCGGCCGCCCCTGGCACGCCTTGCGCACGCCGGAGATCACCTTGCCGCGGTCGAACGGCTCGCTGTTGCCCGAACGCTTCGTCACCAGCAGCATCGTGCTCTCCAATGTGGTGAACCGCTTATGGCATTGCAGGCATTCGCGGCGGCGGCGGATCGAATATCCGTCGTCGCTGATGCGCGTATCGACGACCTTGGTGTCGGGCTGTTGGCAGAAAGGACAGTGCATTCCCCCAACAATAGCGCGACCGACGACGAACGCGCCGCGACACGCCATACGGCAGAACACCTCCGGGATGGCCGCACCGGAACGGGAGTCGAACGCACGTTCGAACCGGCGTCCCGCAAGACCCCGCCGGGTATCCCCCATCGAACAGATGTTTGATGCCGCGCCGTTCCCACGGTATGCTGAAGACGTCAGAAAGGAGACCGCCGTGAACCAGACCATCCCCTCCTCTGCATCGGCGCGACCGCGCGAGGAGTCGCTCACCCACCGTCAGCGTCTGGTGCTCGACGCGATCCGCGCACATGTGGACGCGCAGGGCTTCGCCCCCTCGTTCCGCGAGATCGGCGATGCGGCCGGACTGAAGAGCCCCTCATCGGTCAAGCACCAGCTGCAGACGCTGTGCGAGAAGGGGTTCATCCGTATGAGCGCCAACAAGGGACGGGCCATCGAACTGACCGACCCGCCCGCGTCCTCCGGCACCGCAGCCGACATCGCCGACCGCACGGTCGAGGTCGTACCCTTTTCCGCCGCCGAAAGCCTGCCGATCCGCCAGTCGCATGACGTGCCGCTCGTCGGGCGCATCGCCGCCGGCACGCCTATCACCGCCGAACAGCACATCGACGACGTGATGCGGCTGCCCGAGCGGCTCACCGGCGGCGGCAGCCTGTTCATGCTCGAAGTGCACGGCGATTCGATGGTCGACGCGGCGATCTGCGACGGCGACTTCGTGGTCGTGCGCGAACAGCGCACCGCAGCCAACGGCGACATCGTGGCCGCACTGCTCGACGACGAGGCGACCGTCAAGACGTTCCGCAACGACAACGGCCATGTGTGGCTCATCCCGCACAATCCGGCCTACTCCCCCATCGACGGCACACACGCGCAGATCATGGGCAAGGTCGTCACCGTACTACGCAAGATCTGATGGGATACCCGGCGCCACGCCGCTCAGTCGTGCAGCTGCGCGGCGCTGGGGGTTGTGTAGCCCTCCGGTTCCAGCTGAAACGTGGTGTGCGGCACCGATACCGGGAAATGCTCGCGCAGGCAGTCCTGCAGACCGGCCAGCACGTCGGCGGCCTGCTCCATCGTCAACCCTTGTTCGACGACGACGTGCGCGGTGAGGATCGGCATGCCGGTCGACACGGTGCTCGCATGCAGGTCGTGCACGGCGACGACCTGCGGCACGTCCTCCAGATGCCCGCGCACCTCGTCGAGGTCGAGCCCCTCCGGCGTCTCCTCCAGCAGCACGCGCACGGCCGCGCGCAGCAGGCCGATCGCGCGCGGGATCATCATCAGCGCGATCAGGGCGCCTGCGACGGCGTCGAAGCCGGCCCAGCCGGTCGACATCATGACCAGCGCGGAGATGACGACGGCGACCGAGCCGAGCGCGTCGTTCATCACCTCCAGGAACGCGGCGCGCATGTTCATGTCGTCGCCGTGCTGCGAGGCGAGGATGAGCATCGACCCGACGTTCGCGACCAGGCCGAGGATGCCGAATCCGAGCAGCAGCCGCACGTCGTGCACGGCGTTCCCCTCACCGCCGAACAGGCGCATGCCCGCCTCGACGAGCGCGTATATGCCGACGATGAACAGGACGAGCGCGCCGCCGGCGGCGGTGAGCACCTCAAGCCGCGCCCATCCCCAGGTGCGTTGGCTGCTGGGCCGACGCCGCATGAGCGTCGCCGTGACGGTCGCGGCGACGAGCACCGACATGTCGGTGAGCATGTGGCCGGCGTCGACGAGCAGCGCGAGCGAGCCGGTGATCGCCGCTCCGGCGATCTCGGCGACGAACACCGTGCCGGTGAGCGCGAGCGTCATCATCAGGCGGCGCCGGTGGGCGGCCGCATCCTGCGCGCCGGGCGCCGTCGCGACGCCGTGATCGTGGCTGTGGGACATGATGATGTCCTTCCCGGTCGTGAGAACGCTTCTCACAACCATTCGCAATAGTCCCTGAAACGCGGAAAACCCCGGCTCATCGCCGGGGTTTCCCATAACCGCCTCAGTATGGCGTCGAGGCGGACGAACGCATCGGATCCGTCGGACCCGTAGATCCCACGGACGGGGCTCGATCAGAAGCCGAACTGGGCGGCCGTCTCGCGCAGCGTCTCGGCGGAGCGCTTCAGGGCCGCGAGCTCCTTGTCGGAGACCGGGGTGTTGATGGCGGTGTTGACGCCCTGGCGGTTGATCAGAGTCGGCACGGACATGCACACGTCGGAGATGCCGTGGAAGTCCTTGAGCATGGAG
>Cebus_capucinus_imitator_PRJNA485217_SSR093__coassemble_716_pt1 | contig 11145 bp, 5 predicted proteins | sample Cebus_capucinus_imitator_PRJNA485217_SSR093__metabat2_high_PE_006 | metagenome-assembled genome bin Cebus_capucinus_imitator_PRJNA485217_SSR093
CGCCTACTTGATGAGGCAGGGCAGGGACGGGCTGGATTCGCCGGACATGCCAATCGCGTTGACCGCGATGACGGACGCCGTGTAGTTGCCCGGCTCCATGTGGTCGATCGTCGCGGCCGTGGCGTCGCCGTCGGCGCGCACCACCTGCACGGTGTCGTCGGTGAGGCGCGTGATGGTGAGCACGTACGCCGTGATCGGCGTGCCGCCGTCGGCGGGCGCGGCCCAGGTCACGCTCATCCGGTCGCCCACGGAGGTGACGCCCGGTTTGTTCGGCCGTGCCGGCACGTGCGCGACGATCACCGGCGCCGACGGAGCGGAGGCGGCTGAGCGGGTCGTGACATACTCCGCGCCGGCGGCCGGATTCCCGTCGACTGCCCCGCCGATCGCTCCGTCGGGCACGCCGAAGAGCCGTTCCACGCATGCCTCGACGTTCGCCGTGTACGTGCCGGTCGCGACCGCCGGCAGGACGGCCGTCGTCGCTCCGGCCGGCGCCCACGTGACGCGGGCCGGCGGCAGGATGGCGGCGCGGCCACTGTCAGCGCCGACGCCTGCGATCGGCGTCAGGTGCACGACGTATCCGTCGGCACCGTCGCATGCGGTCCAGGAGACGGCGACCGCGCCGCTTTCGCCGTCGAGTTCCGCACCCACGCGCGTCGGCGACGGCAGGGTGGCGGCGCGACCGATCGTGTCCGCGGCGGCCAAGCCGTCGACGCCGGCCGCATCATCACCGCAGCCGACCGTGAAGACGACCGGTTCGCTCGGTTCGCCGTCGCCGACCGCGTTGCGGCCCTGCACGACGAGCGTCCAGCGCCCGGCCGGCACGCCGGCGACGTGCGTGTCGGAGGCGGCGCCGGCGACGGTCACGGGGATCGTCTCGCCGGCCTCGTCCGTCAGCGTGAGCGTGCTGCCGAGGATCGGCGAGCGCCCGTCGGATGCGAACCGCCAGGAGACGTGCACGTCGTGGCGTGCGATGTCGGTTCCGGCCGTATCGGATGCGCCACCGCCGACCAGGCCGCCGACCGACCCGCCGACCGGCCCTCCGGCCGGACCGGCGAGCGCGGCCGTCACGTCGCAGGGGCGCGATGGGATGGCGGGCATGTGCGCATCCTCGTACGCGGCGATTTCGACGAGCTGGAGCGCGTAGCAGCCGCCCTCGTGCGGGTTGGGGCGCAGGCGGGTCACGTCGAGGCGGATCCAGCGCACGTCGTCGACGGGGTCAAAGTCGTAGGCGCGCGGCATGCCGTTGTCGGGCAGCGGCTGGTCGCGGCGGGCGACGACGGTGCGCCAGTCGTGTCCGTCCGTCGACACGGACAGGGTGAAGTCGACGGGGAATCCCTGACCGCGGTTGGGGTCGGCGGCCTTGTGTCCTGCGGCGAATTCGAGGACGCCGCCGACGCCGTCACCGTCGCCGTGGAACGCTTCGGCGACGGTGCCGCCGGGGTTCTCGCCGCGCGGCGCGAGGAGGATCTGCGCGATGCGGGAGGGGCGGGCGAGCCGTAGCGTCACCTGTTCGGGGTGGTCGTGGTCCTGCGGTTCGCTCGACCAGCCGAAGTGGTTGTAGGCGGCGTCGAAGCGCCCGTCGACGAGTGCGGCGGGCGACCATCCGGGGATGGCGGCGCTGCTGGAGACGCTGACGGCGGCGCCGGCGGCCCTGTTGGCCGCATCGTCGCCTTCCGGCGGGTCGCCGGCGGTGAAGCGCACGCGGATCTCGACGCGGTCGCCGCGCTCGCCCTCGTAGGCGATCGCGCCTTCGTAGGCGCGGCCGGGGATGAGTCCGGCGGTGTTGACGGTGTAGAACGTCTCCTGTTCGTGGCGCAGGTTGCCGTGGTCGCGTTCGAGTCCGATGGCGCCGTCGGCGTCGTCGAGGATGCGCGCGGTCCACCGTTCGCTCATCGCGCCGCCCAGCTGGGTCAGGTGGATGCAGTGGCGTACCTCGCGCGACGCCCAGTCGACCGTGCCGAGGTCGATGAGCGTGCGCGAGGCGCCGATGATGGCGGGCGCGGGGCGGCCGATCCAGCCGAGGACGTTGTCCTCGCCGAATTTGTCGACGCCCTGCTTGGCGACGTGCAGCGTGAGGATGAGTTTGCGCCCGTCGTACGTGTCGGCGTCGCCGGCGGTTGCCGCCGTGTCGCCGGGCACGTGGATGACGATGCCGTGTTCGACGTGCTCGCCGTAGGGCACGTCGAGTCGTGCCGTACCGGTGTCGATGTCGTCGGCGATGCCGGTGGCCGGGTCGAGGGTGCGGACGGTCCAGGTCAGGTCGAGCTCGGTGCCGTCGATCTCCTCGTCGTTGTGCACGATGATCGTGCGCGCCGACTCTTCGCCGGGACGGTATGTGCGGTGGGGCGTGCCGAGCCGCGGTTCGCGGTCGTATTCCCTGTCGTAGGCGGCGACGTCGGCGTAGGAGGCGGCGAAGTAGCGCAGGCCGTCGCCTTCGATCCAGCGTGCGTCACCGTCCGCGGTGGGGTCGAACTGGGGGCGCGCCATGGCCTTCGGGTTGAGGCCGCGGGTCGTGTGCTCCTGGTCGAGGCGCACGACCTTCTCGATGTTGTCGTACAGGAACATCGACATGCAGAACGGACGCCAGTCGGCCATGCGCGTGGTGCGCACGCCGCGGGTGACGCGGCCGACCTCGCGGATGAAGTCGGCGCGCGAGATCGTGTCGGGGTCGCCGTCGAGACGGCCGTGGTAGATGTCGCGGATGGTGCCGTCGTCCGCGTACCGGGGGATGCCGGCGGTGGAGACGGAGAACTCCTCGCCGGCGCCCAGCGGCAGGTCGGAGTCGATGTGGTAGAGCGCGTAGATGTCGGGCGCGTTGGTCATGCCGGACGGGTAGCCGCCGAAGTAGTGGCGCGAATCCTCGTTGCCGAGCGGACGGTTGAAGCCGTCGTTGTAGACCATGCGGGTCGGGTCGGCGCGGTTGGCGGCCTCCTCCAGCGGCGGGATGAGCACGTCCGCGTCATTCGGGTTCCACGCCTCGTTGGTGGTTGACCACATGATGATCGACGGATGGTTGCGGTACGCCTTCACCCAGCGGTCGACCCATTCGGCGTAGTAGCCGATCGCCTCGTCGGAGTAGTTGAGATAGTAGGGCGGGTCGAGCGACACGTTCGAGACGGAGCCGGGGTTCCAGAACGCCGTCTCCTCCTCGATGAGCATGCCGGTCTCGTCGGCGTGGTCGAACAGCACCGGGGAGACGACGGAGCGGATGTGGTTGCGGATCACGTTCGCGTTGGCGTGGCGGTACGCGTCGACCCACGTGCGCACCATCGCGTCCGACGCATGGTTGTCGTCGAGGATGACGCCGTTCGCGTCGCCGATCTCGTTGATCAGGTCGCGGTTGCCCTGGTTGAGCAGGCACAGCGAGTCGCCGCGCAGGCGGATCGGCACGCCGTTGAAGTAGAAGCGGTCGCCTTCGCGCCAGAACTGGCGGAATCCGAAGCGTTCGCGCCTCGTGTGGAGCGGTGCCGGCGCGGCCGCGTCGTCGGCCGGGACGATCGACGCGTCGACCGTGTACAGGAACGGGTCGGCGCGCGACCAGTAGTGCGCGTCCGGCCACGTCGACGACGTCGCCACGACGACCGTGTCGCCGGCGGCGACGTGCACGCGGCGGCCCGGCAGCGTCAGCGCCGGCTCGCCGGCCGCACCGGCCGCGGCATCGTCGGCCGCATCGTCGGCGGACCACGGGCGCACGACGGCGCGCATGTCGAGGTCGGCGTCGTCGGCGGTGTGGTTGACGATCGCGACGTTGAGCGCAAGCCGGTCGTCGGACGGGTCGGCGTTGCGGTTGAGGTCGGGCATGACCTGCACGTCGCCGACGCGCAGCCGCGGCCGCGACTCGACCCACACGTCGCCGCCGATGCCGACGCGTCCCACGATGTTCTCCGTGCCGAACGGGAACAGCAGACGGTCGGGGCCGCCCTCCGCGGCGAGCGCGTCGGCGGGCAGCGCCTTGACGCTCCACACCTCGATCGCGACCTCGTTGACGCCGGCGCGGGCGGCCGCGGTGATGTCCAGATCGTACGGCAGCAGCGTCATCAGATAACCCTTGGTGCTGTCCGGACCGACCGAGACGCCGTTGACGTACGCCTTGGCAAGCGAGGCGACGGCGCCGACGTGCAGGACCAGGTCGTCGGTCAGCACCGCCTCGTCGATCGTCACGCTGCGACGGTAGACCGCATGATGCAGGCCGCGCTCCCACCATGCCGGGTAGCCGGTGGTCTGCGGCAGCGAATCCCACCACGTCGGCACGATGATGGTGCAGGCGTCGTCATGCCCGTCGTCGTCGGCGTGGCCGACGCCGCAGTCGGGGAGGAACTCCCATGTCCCGTTGAGGCTGGTCCTCATCGTGTTCCCTTTCGTCCACTGGACGCCGCCCGCGGGCGACGCCGGGGCCTTGCGCCCCGCAACTGCGCACGAATCTAGCCGCAAACCGTGGCTGCCGGGATTTGCCGAAATTTGCCGGGATTTGCCACCCGCCGTTTGCCACCTGTTGCCATGCTTGGACGCATCAAGGCGGATGGGAACCCCCAAGGAATCCCCCTCTTATGGCGACACGCCCGGAGTGGTCACACGGAACACGGGATGCACCACCGACACGCCGCCGCATCGGGCGCATCCCCAATTCCATACAACCACTCCGGGCGTGTCGCCACAGAGGGGCGTCGGGGTCGGCACCCGCCAGCCCCGACATCACACCTACTTCTCCATCGGCTCGATCACATGCACGTCCATGCCGGGCAGACGGCCGAACGAGTACACCGCCATCACGGTGGCGAATGCGGGCACGGTCAGTCCCAGCGCCACGGCCAATCCCGGCCACGTGGCGTACGCCCACACGGTGATCAGGAACAACACGAGCACCATCAGCGAACACAGCGGCCGCGCCACGACCATCTGCACCGACGTGCGGGCCACCCACAGCGGCCCCTCGTCGAAGTTGGCGCGCACCACCCACGACATGAACGCGAACAGGCCGTACAGCACGTTGATGAGCAGCAGCAGGCCCGACACCGCGTAGCCGAGCCGGCCCATGTCGTTCCAGTTGGCCAGATAGTAATCCCACGCCAGCAGCGCCCAGATCACCGCCTGGATCCAGCCGAACAGGTTCGCCGACTTCAGTTCGGCCTTCCACGCCCGGTGGAACGTGGTCCACGAGCGCGCCACCGTCCACGACCGGTCGTCCACGTCGACCGCCCACGTGCGGAACACGGTGTTGAGCGCCGCGATCGACGGGAAGAACCCGACGACCACCAATCCCATCACCGTATGCACGACGAACGCGACCTGGCATACCATCAGCATCAGGATGATGCGGCAGACGTACTCGTATCCGACTGCGAAACGCTTCATGATCAGGTATCCTCTCTTCCTCTCTCGATCGGGATGCCGGACGCCGCCGTCCGGCGCTACGGCGTCACGCGAACTGCAGGAAGTCGATGAACTCGCGTGCACGGTCGGCGCGCGTGGCGTCGGTCACGTTGCAGAATCCGATGATCATCCCGTCCGGCAGTCCGCCGACGCTCGTCCATACATCGGCATGCGCCAGGTCGAATCCCTTCGCGCCGGCCACGGCGTCCGCGTCGGCGGCGTCGACCGGCTCACCCTGCGCGTCGACGAGCACGCCCGCGTCGGCCCACCGCTGCGTAGCGTCCTCGCCTTCCGTCTCGGCGACCGCGCCCACGTAGCCGCGTTCGTCGAGTTCGGCGAACGTAGCCTTGTCGGCGATGACCATGTTGATATCGCCGGCGGTGATCATGGCCGTCAGTTTCATCGTGTCGTCCATGTACGTGTCGCCGTTGAGATCGATCGCGTACAGGCCGTTGATGTCGACCAGCCGCTCGTCGTCGATGCCGGCGGCGCCGATGAACCGGTCGCGCAGCGCGTCGAGCTGGTCGGTGTACTCGCCCATGCCGAAACCGGCAACCGACAGTTCAGGTTCCGGCCCCTTGGTCAGGTAGGCGACGCCCACCGACGTCGCCAGCACCGCCACGAGCACGGCGAGCGCCGTGCCGAGCAGGAAATGCTGGCGGAAGTACGGCCATTTGTCGGCCGGCGGCAATTGCCGGAAGGTCGTCCACTTCGACTGGGTCGCGTATTCGTTATGGCTGGCGAGCGTGGCGATCGCGTCGCGTTGCTCATCGGTCAGCACCGGGTTGCGCTGACCGCCATCGGTTCGCTCATCGTTCATCTGTGTGCTCACCATCGCCAGTCTAGTCGGCCGCCTGCGAATTGGCTGGAAACCCGCCACCCATCCCTCCGTCCGCCCGGGCTTTTGCGTGACCGGACTCCGAGCAATCCCCCGATTCTCGGACCCAGGTCACGCAACCCAGCCCGCCCGCGTGACCTGGGTCCGATATTCCGGCCATTTCTCGGACCCAGGTCACGCAACAGCCCCCTCCTGCGTGACCTGAGTCCGATATTCCGGCCTCTTCTCGGACCCAGGTCACGCGTCACGCGGCGGCAGAAGACGGAGGCGCCACGATCAGGCGCGCACGCCGAGCGCGTCGAGCGCGAATCCGGCGGCGTTCGCGGTGCGGAACGTGACCGTATGCCGCCCGCGTTCCAGCCCCTCCAGCCGGAACTGGCATCGCAGCGACCCGTTCGTCGCGTGCACGGGCGCGCCCGTCATCACCGTCCGCCCATCCACGGTCACGTCGAGCGCGGCCGTCCCGTCGGACGGGCCGAACAGGTCCACGCCGGTGCCGTCGACATCGAGCGATACCGCAGCCCCGGCACCGGCGGCCCGCGAGATCGTGCGCTGGTACGTGAACATGCCCTGCCCATGCTCGTGCGTCCACGCGCCCTCGTAGCGCAGTATCGGCGACCCGTCGTCCCACGAGGTCATGTGCATGTCGTCGATGAGCCGCGTGTAGTACGGCGAGCGCCCGTCCACGCGTTCGACGCGCAGGTTCGCGAAATCGACTTGGTCGAAGCTGGTGCCGAGGTTGACGCGTCCGGCCGTGTGCAGTCCCGGATGCGTCCATGTGGCGATGGGCGCGCCGTTGACGAACGCGCGGACCGTGTCGCCGGCGACCTCCAGTGTGAGCGTGTTCCATGCGCCCGGGGTCGTGTCGAACGGTCGCGCGCCGTGGTCGGCGGCGCGTCGGCGCAGGTCCTCGAGGTGGCCGCGGCGCACTTCGTCGCCGTAGCTGCGTAGCAGCCATACGCCGTCGGCGCGGATCTTCAGGTCGGCCGCGCACGCCGATTCCGTGGCGCGGCAGCCGCCCATCTCGCGTGCGCCGAGCAGCGCGTAGGGTGCGCGCCCGTCGTAGTCGGCGAATCGCACGTCGACCGACACGCGGTAGTCGCACCAGCGCATGTCGCCGATGGCGGTGCGCGGGTCGCCTTCGATCCACGCGTTGCCTGCGTGCGTCCAGTCGATCTGCTGGCGTAGGACGTGCCCGCGGTCGGGGTCGGCGACGATTTCGAACGCGCCGTTCGTGTCGGTCGTGTAGCGGGCGGTCGCGCCCGTCGCACCGCCGCGCGCCTCGACGTACGGTTCGCGCGTGTCCCCGTCGGCGCCGTACCCGCTGACGGGCGGCATCGTCGCGTAGGTGAAGTCGTCGGCGTACAGGACGCCGCCGTCCGGGTCGATGTCGAGTACGGGCCGCGCGTCCTCGCCCGTGTGCGGAATCGTGTACGCGTACGCCGGCTTGGCGCGCAGCGTGCCGTCGGGCAGGCGCTCGGCCGAGTCGAGCGTCGTGGCGGTGATCATCGTCCACGGGTCGAGCGTCACCGTGTAGGCGACGGCGGTATCGGGTGCGGTCGCGCTGTCACCGTCCGTGTCGCAATCGTCGGCGGCCGTATCGTCGGACGACGTCGCCTCGACGATGGCGACGGGCCGACGCCACGCGGCGTCGTACGGCTGTCCGGCGTCGGCGGCGGCCGTACGCCAGATGGTCAGCGGATCGCCGGCCGCCGGCAGCGTCGCATCCACGATGATCCGATACTCACGTCGCAGCGGGCTGTCGTTGACGATGACGCTGCTGAACGCCGACCCGTCGGGCGCGGCGAGCGTCAGGCACGACGGTTCGCCGTTGCGCGCGCCGCACACCGGATTGCTGCCGCCCACCTCGCATACGGACGCCTGCGGGATCGCGCGCCAGATGCGGTCGGCGCCGCCGTCATCCGGCGCCCAGCCGAGCTCGGCGAACCGGGAGAAATGCTCCAAAGCCGCACACCCGGCGTCGAAGTACATCCAGCCGCTCCACGGGTCGCGCGCCGAAACGAGCTCCTTGGCCGCGTACTCCATATGCTCGTGGCAGGCGCCGATCGCCGGTTGGTAGATCGCGTGCGTGCGCCGCGAACGCACGAATCCCTTGATCAGCGTGTTCGCCATCTCCAGCGGTCCGCCGATGCCACCCACCCCGGTGCCGGCGTTCGGCCGGTCGGCGGAGTTCGAGAACACCGCCTGCGCCTCCGAATTCCACACCTCCTTGTCGAATTCGTCGGCCAGACGCGTGAAGCTGCCGGCCGCGTCGTCCTCGGTCGAGTAATGGTAGGCGGCCACGTCCATCGCCGTCAGATACCGCGGGTCGCCGATGACCTCGCCGCCGAACGTGCCGACCGACTCCTCGTCGGAGGTGATCACCTTGATCCGGCGGAACAGGTCGCGTTCGGTCGCGTCGCGGAAGCCGGCATGCGGATCGTCGGGGCCGGAACCCTCGAATCCGGTTTCGTCGGTGCGGATCCGATGCGCGAACTGCGCCACCCATTCCAGATCGGCGGTGCGCTCGTTGACGTCAGGGTTGACCGAATCGACCATCACCCCGTAGCGCCGGTACACCGCCAGGATCGTGTTCTTGTACCAGCGGTACACGTCGTCGTCGCCGCGCACCCACGTGGGCGCGTGCCAGCGCAGGATGCTCAGCCGCACGCCCGACTGCACGCGCCGCGCGTCCGCCGCCAGCTGGAAGCCCGGCTCCCTCGCCACCGCCGGGTATTCGTCGCGCGAGCGCATGACCGCCGCGTTCGGGCCGGTCGAGTTGTTGCGGTCGTTGCCCATCTCGACCTTGACGGTGGTCATCATCGGATGGTCGCCGCCGAACAGCGTGTCGATGAGCCGGCGGTATGCGTCGGGATGCTCGGCCTTGTAGTCCATGAGCAGCGAGGATGTGGCGTTGCCGCTGAGTACGCCGAATCCCTTGTAGGTCAGTCCGTTGTGGTTGCGCGCGGCGGCGGCCACGTCGGCGGCGTGCAGGGTGATGTCGATCGTCATGTCATGTCCTTGGGTGTGGTGATGAGGTACGTCAGTCGTGTCGCCGTTGCTGCGACGCGGCCGTCGACGCGGCCGTCGGCGCGGCGGTCGGGGCGACGCTCAGAACAGCGTCTCGTCGTGGTCGTCGGCGGGGTGGGGCGTGTACGTGATGGCGAAATCGTCGTCGGCGGGCGCCTGCGTCGTGTTGATGGGACCGTCGGTGCGTCGCATCGTCACCGTGCCGTATGCGGGCACGGTGACGCGCCGCCATCGCGCGCCTTCGCCGTTGACGGTCACGGCCGCCTCGATCGGCGCGCCGGTCGGGTTGTACAGGATGGCGGACAGGCCGCCGCGGTCGTCGATGAATGCGACCGACCCGAGTCCGCCGCGACGGCCGTCGGGCGTACGGTTGGTGGACGCGACGCGGCGAGCGCCGACCGGCACGTCCTGGCCGTAGTTGCGCAGCATGAAGTATTCGAGGTTGCGTTTGACCTTGCCGGTGGACGAGTCGATGGTGATGACGCCGCGGCGGCCGGCCGTGCCCGCGTAGCTGGGGAAGCCGCCTTCGTCGAGCGCGAGGTTCCACAGGTTGATCAGGCCCATGCCGTTGCGTACGAGCCAGGTGCCGATCTCGCCGAACATGACGTGGCTGGCTTCGTCGACGCTTTCGTCGAGCATGCAGCGGCGTTCGGTCATCGCGACCTTCCATCCGGGGAACTGGCGGGTGGCGTTGTGGACCCATTCGGGCAGCCCCGAGTAGGTGTGCAGGGCGACGCCGGCGAACGCGCGCGCGTCGGAGGGCGTCATGTAGTCGGATACGGGACGTTGGAAGAACCGCAGCGAATCGTCGCCGAAGTAGATTTCGACGTCGGGGAACGTGCGGTCGAGCGCGGGGCGCAGATAGTCGGCGCCCCAGCGGGTCAGCTCCTCGGGCGTCCAGATCGTCATCGGCCAGGGCGCGCCGTTGCTGGGTTCGTTCTGCATCGTCACGGAGGTGATGCGGATGCCGTGGCGCGCGTAGGCGGCGATGAACCTGACGAAGTACTGCGCGTACACGTAGTCGATGGTGTCCTGGTAGCGGTAGCCGTTGCCCACATACTCGCCCAGCCGCAGCCGTCCGGCGCCGGTGAGACGGCCGGACGTCTTCATCCATGCGGGTGCGCTCCACGGCGAGGCCATGATCTTGACGCCGGGGTTGATGGCGATGATCTCCTGCAGCACGGGGATGATGTATTTGAGGTCGCGGGTCGCGTCGGGCGCGCCCGGCTCGCCTTCGCCGATGGAGAAGTGGGCGAGTGACGCGTCGGCGGCGACGCCGTCGGGCAGGTCGTCGTAGGAGTAGAACCTCTGGCTGACGAAGTCGCAGCTGCCGATGGAGATGCGTACGGAGCCGAAGCCGCCCTGCCGCGGGTCGAACATCTCGCGCAGAATCGCGTGGCGTTGGTCGGCGTCCATCGCGGTCATGAGCAGCGAGGCGGACGAGTCGGTGACGGCCGCGCCGACGCCCTCCCAGTACTGGTAGCGGCGGCTCGGGTCGATGACGACGCTCTGGGCGTCGCCGGGCGTGTTCTCGACCGGCGGCGCGGCGATCGGGGTGCGCCGGTCGGTCAGGTCGCCGCTGGTGCGGGTCCAGTATTCGCGGACGACCGATGATGGATTCATGGATTCGGGCATGTCATCACTTCCTTGGGACACGGTTGCGAACCCCAGTATACGCGCCGATGTTTGCGTTACCACGCAGCGGCGCGACCATCCCTGCGCCGGAACGCCCCGCCCGGATCAGCTCACGCCACTCCCCACCACAGGACCGGAACCCGCCCGACATCATCCCCGACTCGACCACCCCCGGCCGCACCCGGCCCGACTGCACCCCGGCCCGACTGCACCCCAGCTCAACCACGCCCTCCCAATCCGGCGACACGCCCGGATTGGTCTTACATAACGGC
>Cebus_capucinus_imitator_PRJNA485217_SSR093__coassemble_738_pt1 | contig 10760 bp, 8 predicted proteins | sample Cebus_capucinus_imitator_PRJNA485217_SSR093__metabat2_high_PE_006 | metagenome-assembled genome bin Cebus_capucinus_imitator_PRJNA485217_SSR093
CGGCATGGACACACGGAGGAATCATGACGTTCGCCATCAGCAACACCATCCACCGCGCGGGAACACCGGGGGAGGGGATTCCGCTCGTGCTCGTGCACGCGTTCCCCGTCGACCACCGCATGTGGGACGAGTGCGCCGCCGCAATCATCCGGCAGGCCGACCGGGCCGGGCTGCCCGCCTTCCCGATCTGGGCGCCCGACATGCCCGGCGCCGGCGACGGCCCCATCCCCGACGACACGCAGTCCGGCGGCACCGACCCCGACGGCGCGTACCCGCACGCGATGGACCTGCTCGCCGACGCGTACGTCGCGATGCTGCACGACGCCGGCTACGACAGGGCCGTATGGGTCGGACTGTCGATGGGCGGATACGTCGTGCTCGACATCCACCGCCGACACCCCGACGCCATCGCCGGCATCGCCCTGTGCGACACGAAGGCCGACGCCGACGACGCCCGCCAGCGCGCCAACCGCACCGCCATCGCCGACACCTGCATCCGCGAGCGCACCGTCGAACCGGTCATGCACTTCGCGCACGCCACCGACGCCGACTCCACCTTCAAACGCTCCGACGCCGGCAAGGCGCTGTTCGCCCGCTGGATCGGCGAGCAGCGGCCCGAAGGCGTCGCCTGGCGTCAGCGCATGGCCGCCGCCCGCCCCGACCTCAACGCGCAGCTGCCGCTCATCGACGTGCCGGCGACCGTGCTGACCGGCGACCTTGACCCGTCCAGCCCGCCCGCCGTCATGCACCCCATCGCCGCCGCGATGACCGCCACCGAACCCGCCGTCGTCGACATCGCCGACTGCGGCCATTTCAGCGCCGTCGAACACCCCGACCAGGTCGCCGCCGCGCTCGTCGACCTCATGCGCCGCGTCGGCTGACCGCGACCTTCGTTCCGCATCCCGATCACGCCGCACCCATCATCCACAAGGAGACCATCATGCTTTCGCCGTTGGCGCTCACCCAGGCGCTCCCGTTCCTTCCCCTCGCCCAAGGCGACATCGACTACCGCAGCGACCTGCGCGCGCACGACGGCATCATCGCGCAGCTGCTGGCCGACCCATCCACCACCGTCATGCTCGTGCGCGGCGGCCGGATCGCCGTGCCCAAAGGACAGGGCGTGCTCGCCGAACGCGAGACCGCCCGCATGCGCCTGGCCACGCTGCCCGGCGCCTACCTCGCCGACGAGCTCGCCGCGCATCCGCAGGCCGTCGCGATGATGCTCGGCGCATACGGCGCCGACGCCGGCTCCGGCGACGGCCATGGCGCGTACGTCATCGCCATCGACCTGACGCGCGTGAACGAACGCCCCGCCGACGCGGACGCGCAGGCGGCGCTCGCCGTCGTGCCCGACGCGGCTGGCACCGGCGCCGACGACGCGTTCGACGAGTATGACGGACGGTCGGCCGTGCCGGTGAGCGCGGTCCGGCCGAGCATCCTCGAACAGGCGATCCGCCGCTTCGACTGGGTGGACCTGCGCGGCTTCGCGCCGCACGCCTCCGCACGCGAAGCCGGTCAGGCCACCACGGCGGTGACGCTGTCGATCTGGCACAACCGTCAACGGTACTGCCCGACATGCGGCGCGCCGGTGGAGAGCGCGATGGCCGGATGGGCGCAGCGCTGCACCAATGACGAGGATGGTCGCCGTCTCCTGTTCCCGCGCGTCGAACCGGCCGTGATCAGCGCGATCGTGGACCGCGACGACCGGCTGCTGCTCCAGCACAACGCCGCATGGTCCGACCCGCGTCTGTACTCGGTGTCGGCCGGGTTCGTGGAGGCCGGCGAGAACCTCGAGCATGCGGTGCGACGCGAGGCGCGCGAGGAGACCGGCCTGACCCTCGGCGAGGTGCGCTATCTGGGATCGCAGCCGTGGCCGTTCCCCGCCTCCCTGATGATGGCGTTCAAGGCGCTCGCCCTCGACACCGACATCCGCGTCGACGGCGAGGAGACGCTGCAGGCGCGCTGGGTGACCCGCGACGAGTACACGGCCGAACTCGTGTCGGGCCGCATGGTCGCGCCCGGCAAGGCGACCATCGCCCGCTACATGATCGAGGAGTGGTACGGCCGCGAGATCTGACGGTCCGGCCTGATGCCGAGTCGGGCGGCCGTCGCGCGCGGCCGCCGTCGGACGGCAACGCCGCTCACATGCGGCTTTTCAGGTACGGCAGCATCGTCTTCATGAGATTGGCGCCGGTGGTGCCGGTGAAGACCGGCACGTCGGTGACGGGCATCGGCTGGGTGGCGGTCACGCCGGCCACCGAGCCGAGCGCCGACGATTCGCGCGGGCTGAGCTGGCGGATGCCGATCGCCAGGACGCGCCCCGGATAGCGTTTGACGATCGTCGCGTACGTGGTGGGGTCCTTCTGCCCGTCGTCGCCGATGAGGATGAACTTCATGTCGGGGAAGTCGGCCATGAGCTGTTCGGCGAACTCGAGCTTGTGTTGGGTGCCGCTGGGCACGAACGTCTTGGGGCGCGGGTCGAGGTCGCGCAGCAGCAGCGGTCCCTCGGGGAAGCCATGGTCGATGATGAAGTGGCGGATCGAGCTCTCGACGTTCCACGGCGAGGTCGACAGGTAGAAGAACGGCGCATCCGGGTACAGGTCGGCGAGCTTGGTGAACAGCACGCTCATGCCGGGCACGGACGCCTTGGTCTTCGGATTGCGCAGCAGCAGATTGTAGGCGGCCTTCCACAGGGTGGGCACCTGCGTGACCATGATCGTGTCGTCCACGTCGGAGATGATGCCCACGCGCGCGCCCGACGGAATCGTGAACAGGTTCGATTCGACCGCCTTCCGCCCCCGCACCTGGTAGGAGACGCGGTGGATGCCCGGCGACAGCAGGTATTCGGCCACCAGGTCGAGATAGCCGCTGGAGTCGGAGATCGCGTATTCGCCGCCGCGCGCGCGGGACCGGTCGGGCCGGTCGTAGGATTCGGAACGCCCGATCTGCACGGTCTGCAGCGGCATCCCGTCGATCGAGATGCGCACCTGACGCTGGGCGGCCGGCACGGTGAGCATGCCGTGGATGCCGCGCATCAGCTTGCCGGGCGTGGCGTTGCGCGGCGCATACAGGGTGCGGCAGATGAGCCGCGAATAGTCCTCGGTGCCGTATCCGACGTACGGTTCGACGTTCGGATACCAGCCCCAGCGACGTACGACGCGCGTCGAGACGCGCACCCACGCCTCGAACGCGCCGGTGATGGCACGGCGCATCAGCCGTACCGGCAGCGGCTTCGTCTCGATCCGCTCATGACGCGACGCCGCGTCGAACGTGGTGACGACGCGGTGCGCGGGAATCGGCACGGTGGCCATCGCGTCGGACGCATCGTCGCCGTCGGCGCATCCGACGGCCGACGGCGCATCCGACGCGCGCATGGCGGACGGCACCGGCGGCAGTCCCGCGCCGATGCCGTCCCTGACCGGTCTGTGATGATGTTCCCTGCTCATGGTCACACTATACGGCCGGCAGGTTACGGCGACACCGCCGCGTCCATCCGACGGGAGCGGGGGCGGCATCGGACGGCGTTCCCGTGGACGGTCCGCCGGGTCAGCGGGTCAGCTTCGCGTAGGCGGCGGCGTCGAGCAGGTCGGGTTCGTCGTCGTCGAGCTCGACCTTGAGGATCCAGCCTTCGCCGTACGGGTCGGACGTGATGACCGACGGGTCGTCGGCGGCGTCGCGGTTGACGTAGCGGATCGTGCCGGAGATGGGGATGACCAGCGGCTGGACCGCCTTCGAGGACTCCAGCTCCACGATTTCGTCGCCCGCCTCGACGCGCGTGCCCGGCTCGGGCAGGTCGACGAACACGAGCTCGCCCATCTGGGCGGCCGCGTATTCGGTGATGCCGACGATCGCCGGCGAGACGGAATCATCCAGCCAGACGTGCTCCTCGGAGTACAGCAGCTGGTCGGGGACATCAAGGTTCGGCATGGATGCCGCGGTGTTTTCGCTCATGCCCCAAGCCTAACGCACCCGAAGGCCGTGGCCGGCGTACGCCGTGCCGGCGCGGACCGGGGCCATGCGCATCCGGCCGCTAGAATGGCGGACATGACCCAAGAACCCGCCATTGCGCCCGCCGCGCCGCCGGCAGCCAGGCGCACGCCGTTCGCCCGCACGTTCCACGGCGACACGTTCATCGACCACTACGACTGGATGCGCGACAAGGAGTCGCCCGAAGTGCGCGACTACGTCGCCGCGCAGAACGCCTACTGCGAAGGCCGCATGGCCGGACTGCAGGGACTGCGCGATACCCTCTTCGACGAGCTCAGATCGCGCATCCGGGAGACCGACATGTCGGTGCCCACGCGCATGAACGACTACTGGTATTTCGCGCGCACCGTCGAAGGCAGCCAGTACGGCATCCAATGCCGCATGCCCGCGTGCGGCGAGGACGACTGGGATCCGCCGCAGGTCGACCCGGCCAGCGAACCCGGCAGCCTGCCCGGCGAGGAGATCATCTTCGACGCGAACCGCGAATCCGCCGGCCACGACTTCTTCCGCCTCGGCGGCATGGACCTGAGCCGCGACGGCCGATGGATGCTCTACGGCACCGACGTCACCGGCGACGAACGCTACGACTTCCGCATCCGCGACCTCGCCACCGGCGACGAACTCGACGAGACGCTCGCCGGCATCGGCGGCGCCTCGCTCAGCCCCGACGGCAAGTGGGTGTTCTACGTGATGATCGACGACGCCTGGCGGCCGTACGCGGTGCGCCGCCACCGCGTCGGCACGCCCGTCGAGGATGATGTGGAGGTCTACCGCGAGGACGACGAACGCTTCTGGGTGGGCGTCGGCATGAGCTTCGACGAACGCAGCGTCGTCATCGGCACCGGCTCCAAGACCACCACCGAGGTGTGGATGCTGCCGCTGGACGACCCCGAAGGCGAGTTCAGCGTGTTCATCCCGCGCGAGGAGGGCGTCGAATACGACGTGAGCTTCGGGTGCTTCGAAGGCGCGGGCGACGACGGCTCGGACATCCCCATCGCCGTCGTCTACCACAACGCGCACAACCCCAACTTCGAGATCGACGTGATCGACATGCGCGGCCACGAGCCGCCCTACCGTCTCGGCGAGGGCGTCGTCGTCGCGGCCGGCTCGCCCTACGGGTGCGAACAGGGCGACGCATGCGAGCCGGGCGCGACGGCCCGGCCCATCGGCGCCGCCTACCGCAACCCCGCCAACCCGGCGATCCTGCAGGGCGCGCACGGCCTGGCCATCGAAGGCATCGCCATCCATCGCCACTTCGTATCCCTGTCCTACCGCGCCGGCGGACTCGTCCACTCGGCGCTCATGACCAAGGAGCAGGCCGCCGCCGACTTCCTCGCCGGACGCCCCTGGTCGTTCCGCGAACTCAACCCGCCCGCCCTCGACGGCGACTGGGACGCGTACGCGCAGGCCGCGGCGCTCGCCGCCGACGATGCGGCCGATGCCCCGTCCGCCGACGCCGACGCGTCTCTGCCTGGCGAAGGCAACGACATGGTCACGACGTGGGACGGTGCGGCCGACGACCTGCTGCCCGGCGAGACGCGTCGCCTGTACACGATCGGTGCGGGCGGCAACCCGTCGTACGATGCGCCGCGCATGCGCTACTCGTTCTCCAGCTACACGCGCCCCGGCGAACTGCACGAGATCGACCCGGCCACCGGCGAGGACCGGCTGCTCAAACGCGGCGTCGTGCTGGGCGGCTTCGATCCGCGCGACTACATGGAACGCCGTGTGTGGATCACCGCGCGCGACGGCGAGCAGATCCCCGTCTCGCTGGTGTGGCGGCGCGACCTGCCGGTGAGCGAGTCCGCGATGTTCATCACCGGCTACGGCGCCTACGAGATCAGCTCCGACCCTGGATTCTCCGTGGCGCGTCTGAGCCTGCTCGACCGCGGCGTGCTGTACGCCGTGCCGCACATCCGCGGCGGCGGCGAGATGGGCCGCGCCTGGTACGAGCAGGGACGCCGTCTCAACAAGAAGCACACGTTCGAGGACTTCGTCGATGCGACCGTCGCCCTGCAGGAGGCCGGACTGGCCGACCCGCGGCGCACCGTCGCCAACGGCGGTTCGGCCGGCGGCCTGCTCATGGGCGCGGTGATGAACATGGCGCCCGAACGCTACGCGGGCGTCGAAGCGGACGTGCCGTTCGTGGACGCGCTCACGTCGATCCTCGACCCGTCGCTGCCGCTGACGGTGACCGAATGGGACGAGTGGGGCGACCCGCTGCACGACGCGGACGTGTACCGCTACATGAAGTCGTACACGCCCTACGAGAACGCGCCCGCGCCCGGCGAGGACGGCTCGCCCGACCCGCGTGCCGCCGCGTTCCCGAAGGTGTTCGTCACCACGTCGATGAACGACACGCGCGTGCTCGTCGTCGAACCGCTCAAATGGACCGCGCGCCTGCAGGCCGCCGGCGTGGACGTCATCACCCGCATCGAGGTCGAGGCCGGCCACGGCGGCACCACCGGCCGCTACAAGCAGTGGCGCGAGGTGAGCTACGAGAACGCGTGGTGCCTGGCCATGATGGGCCTGTCCACCAGCTGAGCGGATGTGTTCCACACCGGGGATGCGCGAGTAATGTCGCCTGCCATGAGCAAGACATACAACATCGCCGTCATCCCCGGTGACGGCATCGGCAAGGAAGTCACCCCGTGGGCGCAGAAGGCCCTCGAAAAGGCCGCCGAAGGCGTCGCCGACTTCACCTACGAGCAGTTCGACCTCGGCGCCGAACGCTACCTGCGCGACGGCGCGATCCTGCCCGACGACGAGCTGGACCGCATCAAGACCACCGACGCGATCCTGCTGGGCGCCATCGGCGACCCGCGCATCAAGGCCGGCATCCTCGAACGCGGCCTGCTGCTCAAGCTGCGCTTCTCCCTCGACCAGTACGTCAACCTGCGTCCCTCCAAGCTGTATGAGGGCGTCACCTCGCCGCTGGCGAACCCGGGCGACATCGACTTCGTGGTCGTGCGCGAAGGCACCGAAGGCCTCTACTGCGGCGCCGGCGGTGCGGTCCGCCGCGACACCCCCGCCGAAGTGGCCACCGAAGTGTCCATCAACACCGCGTACGGCGTCGAACGCGTCGTGCGCTACGCGTTCGACCTGGCCATGAAGCGCAGGAAGCACATCACGCTCGTGCACAAGAAGAACGTGCTCATCAACGCCGGCGACATGTGGCAGCGCATCGTCGACAAGGTCGGCCGGGAGTACCCGGAGGTCACCTGCGACTACGCGCACATCGACGCCGCCACCATCTACCTCGTGTCCGACCCGTCGCGCTTCGACGTGATCCTCACCGACAACCTCTTCGGCGACATCCTCACCGACGAGGCCGGCGCCGTCGTGGGCGGCGTGGGCTACTCCGCGTCCGGATGCATCAACGCGTCGAACGCATACCCGTCGATGTTCGAGCCGATCCACGGCTCTGCGCCCGACATCGCCGGCCAGAACAAGGCCAACCCGACCGCCGCGATCCTGTCCGCCGCGATGCTGCTCGAACACCTCGGCTTCGACGAGGCCGCCGCGCGCATCCACCGGGCCGTCGAGGCGGACATCGCCGAGCTCGGATCCACCGTGCGCTCCACCGACGAGGTCGGCCGCGACATCCTCGCGCGCATGTGATTGACGGCTTCCGGCGCGACGGGCCTCCCCTCCCATGAGGGGAGGCCCGTCGCATATCCGCCCGCGGCATCGGGTAGGGTGGTCGCGTGCACATGACCACGGACCGCGCCCGCCGCGGCGCATGCAAGACTCCCGGCGGCAAACTCGTCGCCGTCACCATCGGGGGCGGCGTCTGCCGGCTCGACGGCGACTTCTTCACCGACGGCGATGACGCGGCCGCCGCGGCGCTCATCGCCGACATCGAACGGACGCTCGGCGCGATGACGGCCGGCACGGCGGCGTCCGGTCCGACCCGCTCCGCCCCGGACACCGCCGGCGCTGCGGTCGCCGACGCCGTCGATGCGGCCATGCGACGACACCCGGACGCGCGGCTCGCCGGGACCGACGCGAGGGCGATCGCCCTCGCCTGGCGTCGGGCGGTCTGCGGCGGTGATGCACCAGCGGCCGTTTGCGCGCCGACGGCCGCGACGCAGACGCCCGGCGACGACTGGCGGGCGCGATGGCGCGACCTGCGGCCCGTCGTCGTGATGGACGAGGTACGCGGTCCAGTCGAACAGATGGCGCTCGACGAACGCTGGGCGCGCGAGGTCGCGGCGGGGGAGCGGCCCGCCACCGTCCGCTTCTGGCGGTGGGGCGCGCCCGCCGTGGTCGTCGGCCGCTTCCAGTCGATCCGTGACGAGGTGCATCTGGACGCGGCGCAGGCCGAAGGATTCGCCGTCGTGCGCCGCTGCACCGGCGGCGGTGCGATGGTCGTGCGCCCCGACGACGTCATCACCTACTCGCTGTACGCGCCCGCATCGTTCGTCGACGGGGCCGACGTGCCCGCCGCGTATCGGATATGCGACGGGTGGGCCGTCGACTCGCTGCGGCGGATGGGCGTCGACGCGCGCTTCGGCGGACTCAACGACATCGTCTCGCCGTACGGTAAGATCGGCGGCGCCGCCGCACGACGGTTCCCGGGGCCGGTCGGCGCGATCCTGCACCACACGACGCTCGCGTACCGCATCGACGCGGACGCCATGACGCGCATCCTCAACACGTCGCCGGAGAAGATGCGCGACAAGGCGGTGCGTTCGGCGCGCCGGCGCGTCGACCCGCTGGCGAACCGGACGACGCTGGGGCGCGACGGGATCATGCGGCGGCTGGCGGACGCGGCCGGCGCACGGTGAGCGATGGCCGCTTCGCCCGGCGGCCGGCGCCATGTGTCGGACCGGCCGTCGGCATGGAACCCACTACAATGGACGCAGTCAACAACGGCGGGCGCTCGCCGCACCGCCCGGTCAACGTCGTGGAGGTGTGATGGAAGCGAACGGGACGAACGCCACGCCGGACGCCGCAACGGGCGTCGCGCCGAACGCGGACAACACGCTGCTGCGCACCGCGCTGTTCGCCCAGGTCTCCCCCGACGAGGCCGGCGAGCTGCTGCCGTTCCTCAACGAGGCGGTCTACGGCAGAGGCGAGTCCATCTTCTCCGAAGGCGACACCGACCACCGGCTCTACGTGCTCGAATCGGGCAAGGTCAAGCTCATCCGCACCTCATGCGACCGGCGCGTGCAGCTGCTGTCCATCCACGCGCGCGGCGAGGTGCTCGGCGAGATCCCCGTCTTCGACCCCAACGGCGGCCCGCGCACCGCATCGGCCGTCGCCATGACGGACGGCACCCGCGTCGTCTGGCTGGAACGCGACGTGCTGTTCGCCTGGCTCGACCAGCATCCGCGCGTCGCCGTCGACATGCTGCGCGTGCTCGCCGGACGCATGCGCTCCAACAACGAGCACATCAGCGACCTCGTGTTCATGGACGTGCCCGGGCGTCTCGCCAAGACGCTGCTCAACCTCGGCGCCCGCTTCGGCGAACCCGTCGAGGAGGGCCTGCTCGTGCCGCACGGCCTGACCCAGGAGGAGCTGGCACAACTCGTGGGCTCCTCACGCGAGACGGTCAACAAGGCGCTCACCGACTTCTCCAACCGGGGCTGGATCATACGGCGGGGCCGTTCGGTCCTCATCCGCCAGCCCGGCATGCTCATCCGGCGTTCGCGCCGCTAGCGCGCCGACGGGGCGTCGGGGGGTGTGGGCCCCTCCTTGCGCCCGCGTCCCGCCGCCGCATTCCGAGCGGACTTCCAGCGAATCGTATGGTGTGGCGGGTTTTGTGATGAAGGCGGACGCATGCGGGGCGTCGGGGGAGCAAGGTAGAGCGTGCCTCTTAGAATGGGCCGCATGCCCAAGAAGAACTCCCTGACTGCTTCGCGCGTGCTTGCGCTCCTGATGGCCTACCTGACCCTGTGCGTGGCCGGCGGCGTGGTGTCCAGCGTGCTGCTCATGCCGGCCGTGTTCGGCGCCAACAAGGTGGCGCAGGCCGTGGCTCCGTCGCTCAAGGTCGAGGGCATCGATTTCGATGTGACCAGCCTGCCGCAGAAATCCACGATGTACGCCTCCGACGGTACGACCAAGATCGCCGAATTCTACGAGGACAACCGCATCGTCGTGCCCATCAAGGAAGTGTCGACCTACATGCAGCAGGCCATCGTGGCCCGCGAGGACCGGCGGTTCTTCGAACACTCCGGCGTCGACGTGCAGGGCGTGGCCCGCGCGTTCGTCAACACGTACCTGCTGGAGAAGGCCCAGCAGGGCGGTTCCTCGCTCACCCAGCAGTACGTCAAGAACGTGCTGCTCACCCAGGCCGAGCAGAGCGGCGACCCGATCGCCCAGTACCACGCCTCCGAGGACACGATCGCGCGCAAGCTGCGCGAGATGCTCATCGCCGTGCAGATGGAGAAGAAGTACTCCAAGTACGAGATCCTGCAGGGCTACCTGAACATCGCCCAGTTCGGCAGCGGCCGCCTGTACGGCGTGGAGACGGCGGCCCGCCGCTACTTCGGCATCTCCGCCAAGGACCTCAACATCGTCCAGTCGGCCACGATCGCCGCCATCACCAAGAACCCCGAACACCTCGACCCGTCGATCGAGGCGAATCAGGAGGATTCGCAGAACGAGCGCGACACTGTGCTCATGCTCATGCACGACCAGGGCATGATCACCGACGCCGAATACGAGGAGGCGGTCAACACGCCGCTCATCGACACGCTCAACATCCAGCCGGTGACCGCCGGCTGCGCCAACTCGGGCGAATACGGCTTCTTCTGCTCGTACGTGAC
>Cebus_capucinus_imitator_PRJNA485217_SSR093__coassemble_743_pt1 | contig 10717 bp, 8 predicted proteins | sample Cebus_capucinus_imitator_PRJNA485217_SSR093__metabat2_high_PE_006 | metagenome-assembled genome bin Cebus_capucinus_imitator_PRJNA485217_SSR093
GACCAGGTGGCGAGCGTGTAGAACAGCGTGTAGGTCACGGCCACGAGGAACGTGGCCTGCAGGACTTCCTTCCAGCTCTTGCGGAACACCTCCACAAGCGGCGCCTTGACGACCTTCTTCTGCTCCTGGGCCATGCGGAAGATCGGCGTCTCCTCCATGTGGACGCGCACCACGAGGCCGACGATCACCAGTACGGCGCTCAGCAGGAACGGCACGCGCCAACCCCAGGCGAGCATGGCCGCGTCATCGTTGAACGTCTCCAGCAGGAAGTACGTGCCGTTGGACAGGAAGAAGCCGATCGGCGCGCCCAGTTCGGGGAACGAGCCGTAGAGCGCGCGCTTGCCTTCCGGCGCGTTCTCGGTGGCGACGAGCGCCGCGCCCGACCATTCGCCGCCCAGTCCGATGCCCTGCGCGAAGCGGCACAGGCACAGCAGCGCGACGGCGGCCAGTCCCCACATGTCGTAGGTGGGCAGGCAGCCGATCAGGAACGTGGCGACGCCCATCGTCATCAGGGAGACCACGAGCGTGGCCTTGCGTCCCATGCGGTCGCCGAAGTGGCCGAAGACCAGCGATCCGACCGGCCGGGCGATGAACGCGACGGCGAACGTCAGCAGGCTCATCAGGAGCGCGACGGTCGGATTGGTGGTGTCGGAGAAGAACAGGTGCGGGAAGTAGTTGGCCGCGGCGGTGCCGTACGCGTAGAAATCGTAGAATTCGATGGCGGTGCCGACCATGGATGCGGCGATCACGGTCCTGACCGAATCGCGGACCAGCTCCTGCGCCTTGCCGGCCGCACCCGTGCCGGCGGTGGTGGTGACGGATGTCATGGGTTGCTTCTCCCGTATTACGGATGACGACGGTCATGCCGACCGGCCGTCCTTGCCTGTGTTGCTGTCATGCGCCGATTCGAGGCCCGATCCCGCCGCGTCGGCCTTGTGGGTGCGCAACGAAAAAAGCCCCGCCGTCAAGGCAGGGCCACGAAGAAATCGCCATCCCTGCCTTCGCCGGCGGGGAGGGCTTGCAATACCGAATCAGACCGCCGACGAAGACGGGATGATAATTCGTGCGGACGGCACGACGACGTCGACGCGGGACGCGTCGGCGAAGCGGCTGGCAGCAGTGTATCCGGTCATCGCGGCGGACCTCCTTCCGATATCGAAACGTACGCACCGGGCCGTATCGCCCGACTGAGCCCACACCATAGGAGCGACCGGCCGGCATATCCAGCGGATGTTCACTATGTGACCATGTTCCGCAAGGACACACCGACCGGCCGCTCCCCCGATACCCGTCAGACCAGCCCGTCAGACCAGCCCGTCAGACCAGCCCGTCAGACCAGCCCGTCAGTCGTGCAACGCCAGCGTCGGACCGATCGCCGCCAGCGCCGCCACGCACGCGGCGATCGGCAGCGCCATGAACCCGGCCACGACCGTCACAGCCGCGCCGACCACTGCGGCAAGCGCCGGCGCGACCACGTTGGCGATGTCGTACACGCCCAGATCATGGCCCGCATTGCGCGGATCCGGCAACGACTCCATCACCAGCGTCTGTGCGAACACGTCATACACACCGAACGCCAGGCCGGACACGAACGCGAACACGACCATCGACCACACCGCCGGAACCAGCCACGGCAGCAGCGCCACAGCCGCATACACGACCATCGCCGGCACGGCGCCGCGGCGCGCATCCTCCACACGCTCGGCCAGACGGCCGGCGATCACGGCCGCCAGAGCCGAGCCGACGAACGTGGCCGCCGCCATCATCGCCATCACGATCGCCGTGGACGTCACCGCGGCAACCGACGCGGCGGCAGCGTCCGCCTCCCCCGCCCCGGGGCGCGACGGGTCGACGACGCCATGGCGCACGATCATCCACAGGAACACCGTCATGAATCCCACGCCGGTCATCATCGCCAGACGCGCCCAGAACGCCAGCGCGAACCGCGGCGCGTCCTTGGGGGCGCGGAACTGCACGGCGAACGCCTCGTCGGTGAACCGCTGCATCGGATCGTCACGGCTCGAACGCTCACGCGGCAGCACCAGCACCACCGCCGCCGCGCACACCGCGAACATCAGCGCGCACAGGCGGAACGCCAGGCCGCCGTCCGTATCGGCCACCAGTCCGGCCGCGGCGAGCGCCACGCCCAGCGCCTGGCCGAGCATCAGTCCCACGCCGCGCCAGCGCGTGCTGCGCTCGCGGAACTTGTCGGGCATGCGTTCGGCGAACGCGGCGGCGAGCGGGGTGGCGATCATCGCATAGCCGAATTGCATGACGATCCAGAAGAACGTGATGCCGGCGATGCCGCCCATCGCGCCGAGGATGAGCGTGTCGAGCGCGCAGATGAGCCCGCCGGCGATGATCCATGGCGTGCGTCGGCCGATGCGCGTGCGGGTGCCGTCGGACCAGATGGCGACGAGCGCGTTGGCGAGCAGCGCGGCGATGCAGCCGAGGGTGACGACGATGGCCAGCGGCCATGCCGCCGCATCGTCGGCCATGCGGGCCGTGTCGCCGGCGGACGCCGAGGCGGCGCCGGCGATGCGGTCGATGAGGACCGGCAGCAGGATCAGGTTGAGCATGACCCACGGGATGGTGCGCAGCAGTGCGGCAAGCGCGAATCCGATGGTGAGGCGCTGCGCCTGGCCGGCGGTGGGCCGGGTGCCGTCGGCGGCGGTCATCGGGTCGCGCATGTCGAGGAATGCGGACGCCATGTCGGGGATGGCGGTGTCGACGGCTGCGGCGGCGGTGGCCGGCGAGCCGGATGCGGACAGTTTCGCCGACTGGGTGGAGGCCTGCGATGCGGCGCTCTGCGGTGCGCGGCGACGCAGCGGCATGGCCAGGCGGGCGAGCGCGGCCTTGTCTTCGGGGCTGAGCGCCTTCTCGTAGTCGGGGCGGTCGTCGATGCCGGGGCGCACGAAGTATTGGCCGGGCAGCGGTGGCGGGGTCGGGGTGGGTTCAGTGGGGTTCTCTTCGGTCATCTCGTTCTTCCTGATGCGGGATTCCTGATGGGGATCGCCGACGCGCGACCGCCGATGCGGATCGCGGATGCGGATCGCCGGTACGGGTCGCCGTCGGGGTCGCCGATGGTCGCCCGATACCGCAATCGCCCGCACGCGCATGCTTCGGCGCGTACGGGCGATTCGTCGTCGCGTTCAGGATACGACGACGTCGGGATTGTCCCGGCGTCGCCGCCCGCCCGCGCCGGACCGGGCCGGCCGTCCTACGCCGACGGCAGCGGCCGTGTCGTCTCGCCGGGGATGAAACGCACCGGGACGAGGTCCATCGCCTCGGCCACATCGTGCGGCGACGCGGTGTGGCCGCCGGCGGCGACGATGCCGACCTGCGTCGCGTCGAGTTTGCCGTCGGCGGCCTCGTACGATTGCATGAGCCGTTCGACGAGTTTCTCGGCGAGCGCCGTGAAGTCCTGTCGTACGCTGGTCAGGCGCATGCCGGCCATGTCGGCGGCGATGGTGCCGTCGTAGGAGACGAGCTGCAGGTCGTCGGGGATGCGTCGGCCGCGGCGCAGCGCGTCCTGCAGGCAGTAGGCGGTGATGTAGTCGGAGCCGACGATCGCGTCGGCGTCGGGGTGGCATTCGAGGATGGACAGGGCGGCGTCGCGTTGGCGGTCGAGTTGGTGGACGCCACCTGCTTCGATGTAGTCGTAGGCGATGCCGGCGTCGTCGAGGAGCCCTTCGAGTGCGGTGTGGAAGCGGATGGTGGGGAATGTGGTGCCCATGCCGCCGCCGTAGTCGACGAACTGGCCGAGCGGGCCGCCCAGGGAGATGACGTGGCGGGCTCCGGTGGCGATGAGATGCTCGGCGATCATGCGGCCGCCTTCGTCGTGGTCGGAGCTGACGGAGGGGATGCCGGCGCCCAGATAGCGGTCGAAGGCGACGACGGGGCGGCCGATGGAGGTCCAGTAGTCGGGGGAATGGTCGGTGTGGGCGGCCATGATGATGCCGTCCATCATGCGGCGGCGCAGCATGTCGATGTATTCGGTCTCGCCGTTGTCGCCGTCGGCGGTGGAGCACACCATGATGCGGATGCCGCGTTCGGACAGGGCGCGGTGCAGTGCGGCGAGCAGGGTTGCGAAGAACGGGTGGATGATGGTGGGCACGATGACGCCGACGATGCCGGTGCGGCCGTGGTAGAGGTTGCGGGCGAGCTCGTTGGGGATGTAGTCGAGTTCCCTCATCGCATGTTCCACGCGTTCGCGCATGTCGTCGGACACGTATCCGGTGCCGTTGACGACCAGCGATACGGTGCTCAGCGAGACTCCGGCCTTCTTGGCCACATCGCGCATGCCTGTCATCGTCGTCCTCCTTCATGGGTGCGCTTCGCCGCGTCCCGCATCGTATCCGCGGCGTCGGGTGCCGACGGGCGCGTCCATTCCTCACGGGCCAGTCTACCCAGTCGTCAAGGACGTGTCCCGCATCGCCGCGGGTGCCGGCGCCGGCCGTGTTGCGGATGGATGCGGCGACGGCCCGTACCGGTGGGTACGGGCCGTCGGGAGGGTCGATGCGGGCGGATGCGCCGCATCGACGGGTGCCGTCGCGTCAGGCGACGACGGGCGGTTCGGCGATCAAATCGTGCGTCTCGTGGTCGCCGGCGGCGTCGGTCCAGGTGAGCGTGACGAGCGATGTCTCGTCGTCGACGCCGTGGCCGCGGCCGGGTTCGAACACGAGCGTCGCGGCGGATGCGCCGTCGTGGCTCACCCAGCTGAGCGAGAGCGTGCGGTCGCCGTCGGCCTGGTAGGTGAACACGCCGTCGAAGGCGGGCAGCTGGTTGCGCAAGCGGCACAGCGCGTTGAGGGCCTTGACAACGGGCCGTTCGAGCTGCTCGTCGATTTCGGCGGTCGCATAGTAGTGGCGGTTGATGTCGCGGCCCACGTTGGTGCGCTGCAGCAGCGCCATGTCGTTGGCGCCGGCGAGCGCGCCCACATAGTAGACCTGCGGGACGCCAGGCATGAAGAACTGCATGGCGCGGGCGGCGATGTAGCGCTGGTCGTTGCAGCCGAGCGCCGAATAGTAGGTGGAGTTCACCTGGTACAGGTCGAGGTTGGATGCGGCGGCGCCGGTCGCGGCCTGCGATTCACCGTGCGTGTTGGCGTGGATGGTGTTGACGAGCGCGTCGACGTCCTCGTCGGGTACGAGGCCCTTGAGGGAGCGGTCGAGCTGGTCGGAGCCGATGTCGATGACGCCGATGCCGTCGTGCGTGTCGAGGACGGTGACGGCGTTGTTCGGGCGCACGTCGACCCAGTGGGCGACGGCGTCGGTGCGGCCGGTGAAGATCGCGTGCAGGAGCAGCGGCGGCAGCGCGAAGTCGTAGACGCGGTCGACCTTGGAGGCGATGTCGATCTGCTTACGGTAGTACGAGTGGACCTCGATGAGGGTCTCCAGGCCGCGCATCTCGCCTTCGGCCTTGATGCGCTCGATGAGCGTGAAGGTCTTGGGCGTCATGAAACAGCTGGAGTTCGCCTCCTTGGCGCCGTAGCCGACCGCGTCGAGGCGGATGGAGCGCACGTTGGCGGCGGCGAGGCGGTCGAGGATGGACGTCAGGTACGCCCAGCCTTCGGCGGAGTCGGTGTCGATGTCGACCTGCTGCGGGGTGAACGTGGTCCACACCAGACGGGTTTTGCCGCCCCACGTGTAGTGGGTGAACGGCAGGCCCGGGCGCGGGCGGTAGATGCCGGCGAGGTCCTCTTCGGTGGCACCGTCGGGGAAGATGGAGCTCATGGTGAGGAACATCCTCGCGTAGGGGCTTTCCTCGCCGCGGGCCATGACGTCCTGGAATTGCTCGGACTGCCAGCTCATGTGGTTGACGATCGTGTCGACCATGACGTCGTGGGTGCGGCCCAGTTCGGCCACGTCGTCCCACGTGCCCAGTCGCGGGTCGACCGTCGTGTGGTCGACGGGGTCGAAGCCGGCGTCGGCGCCGTCGAACGGGGTGAAGAACGGCAGGACGTGCACGCCTTCGTAGACGCCGTCGAAGCGGGTGCGCAGGATGTCGGTCAGCGAGGCGAAGTCGCCGTCGCCGAAGCGGTCGGCGTAGGTGATGAGTTGCACCTTGTTTTTCATGCGGGTCTCCTCTGTGGGCGGTCGTATCCGTCGGAATCCGCATCCATCGTATCGAACCGGTTCGATACCGTCAAACCGGTTCGATACGCATCGTCATGCCTCCGGAAGACCGCCGGAACCGCAACGGGCGGACCATATGCCATGGTCCGCCCGTCATCGTCCCGCCCAGCGCCCACCGATGCCGCACGCTCAGCGGCCGAACGCGATCAGCGACCAGCCGGCCGCGACGCACAGCAGCGGCGCGACGACCGTCAGCGCGCAATAGAGCGCCGCCAGCCGCAGACGACGGTCGCGCGCCAACGCCACGATCTCGTTGAGCGCGGTCGAGAACGTCGAAAACCCGCCCAGAAAACCGGTCACGAACAGCAGATACGTGCCGTGGTCGACCGTGTGGAACGCGAACGCGGCGGCCGCGATGCCGGCGCAGAACGTCGCAATCAGGTTGATCGTGAACGTCGCCAACGGGAAGCCGCGCTTCCACACCCGCTGGATCGACGTGTTGAACACAAACCGCGTCACCGCCCCCAGTCCGCCGCACGCGGACACCAACAGCAGCATCATCGTTCGCGGGCCTCCCCTCGCAACGGATCGGCGACCAGCGGAATCTCATCGGTCACCGGATCGGGTTCGAACGACGGCACCAGCGTCGTCGCCGCCAGCACCGGCTCCGATTGTTCGACGCGCGTCGACGCGGCCGCCGACGCGACGACCCCACCCGCATCATGACCGCCGATCGACACCGAGGACGACAACGGATGCGACGCGCCATCCGAGCGCGCCACGGTCGACGCACCGTCCTGCGCGACACCGACGGCCGCGACGGGCGCCGTCGAGCCGAGATCGCGCACCGCACGCTTCGCCGCCATCTCCAAACCAAGCGTCGCACCACTCCATGCGGCCACCAGCCCCACCGCGAAACTCGCCAGCGTGTACACCGCGAATCCGACCGGCTCACCATGCTGCAACGCCCCCAGATTCTCGATCGCCATCGCCGACAGAGTCGAGAACCCACCGCACATGCCCATACCCAGGCCACGATTCGCCAGCTGCCGGACCCGCCGGCGAATCCAGGACGCCTGCGACAGATACGCGGTGAGCGCCGCGAAGACCAGACACGCGATCATGTTCGCGATGAACGTCGCCGGATGGAACGCCGACCACACGCCCTGCGTCGCCAGCGCATCCGGCATGATCTCGTTGAGCCCGTAGCGCATCGCCGTGCCCACGAACCCGCCCAGGAACACCACCAGATACAGCATGCCGTCGGCCAGCGGATTGAACCGCGCCTGCATGCGCTTCATCGGCGCGAGCGGCACCTTCGGCGGCGCCACGGCCGACGGCCGCACCGCGCGCGTCGCCGCCATCTCCACCGTCATCGGCTCCGGCTCCCGGCCAGCGGCCGACACCGGCGGCACCGGAGGCTCCGGCGGAAGCGACATCACCGGAGGAACCGGCGGAACCGGAGGAGCCGGAGGCACCGGAGGCATCGGCGGCGGCGCCGGAACCGGAACCGGAGCCGCCGGCGTCGGGCGCCCCTCGTCGTCGGGCATGACCGGAACGAGCACCGGCACTTCAAGAGCGGGGATATGGTCTTCGGACATGGCAACACTCCGGGATACGACGACGGAAACGACGACCGGCCGGACACGCCGCCATCAGCGGGCGCGCCCGGCCGGTCCCCGGCGAACCGACGTCACCGACTACGGTCAGTCGATCAGCGAATGAATCTGAATGATATGGTCACGCTGCGGACCGGTGCCGATCACGGAGATACGGCAGCCCGACAGCTCCTCAAGACGCTTCACATACGCCTGGCAGGTCGCCGGCAGATCATCGAAATCATGCACCTGCGAGATATCCTCATCCCAACCCGGCATCGTCTCGTAGATCGGCTTCGCGGCGGCGAACGCGGCCTGATCGGTCGGCATGTCGTCATGGCGCTCGCCATCCACGTCGTAGGCCACGCAGATCGGGATCTCCTTGAGTCCGGTGAGCACGTCGAGCTTGGTGAGCACGATGTCGGTCAGGCCGTTGACCTGCGTCGCATACCGGTTGACGACCGCGTCGAACCAGCCGCAGCGGCGCGGACGACCCGTGGTGACGCCATACTCGTGACCCTGCGCACGCAGCCAGTCACCCCATTCGTCGAACAGTTCGGTCGGGAACGGGCCCTCGCCCACGCGCGTCACATACGCCTTGGACACGCCGATCACGCGGTCGATCTTCGTCGGGCCGACGCCGGTGCCGGTGCACGCGCCGCCCGCCGTCGGGTTGGACGACGTGACGAACGGGTAGGTGCCGTGGTCGACGTCGAGCATCGTGGCCTGACCGCCCTCGAACAGGACGGTCTTGCCCTCGTCGAGCGCCCTGTTGAGAATCAGGCTCGTGTTGGCCACATACGGCTTGAGACGCTCGCCCAGCGCGAGCAGTTCGTCGGTGACCGCGTTCACGTCGATCGCGCGACGGTTGTACAACTTGACGAGCATCTGGTTCTTCTGGTGCAGGCTCGCCTCGACCTTGTCGCGCAGATGCTCCTCGTTGAACAGGTCGTGCACGCGGATGCCGACGCGGTTGATCTTGTCCGCGTACGCCGGGCCGATGCCGCGGCCGGTCGTGCCGATCTTGCGCTTGCCGAGGAAGCGTTCGGTCACCTTGTCGAGCGTGCGATGGTACGGCGCGATGATGTGCGCGCCTTCGCTGACCAGCAGACGCGAGCAGTCCACGCCGCGCGATTCGAGGCCGTCGATCTCCTCGAACAGGACCTCCGGATCGACCACGACGCCGTTGCCGATGACCGGCGTGGCCTTCGGGCTCAGGATGCCGCTGGGCAGCAGGTGCAGCGCATACGATTCGTCACCCACGACGACCGTATGGCCCGCGTTGTTGCCGCCGTTGAAACGTGCGACGTAGTCGATTTCGGTACCGATCAGATCGGTAGCCTTGCCTTTGCCTTCGTCGCCCCACTGGGCGCCGATCAACACGATTCCGGGCATGTATATACCTCCGCCTCATCGCCTGTTCCGCCGGAGACCTAGGTTACCCCATCATCCCTACCGGCGCCACCGCTGCCGTGCAGCGCCTGTCGCGCGAACCGGGCGGATGCCGCCGAATCCGGCAGTCGGGAGACGTCACCTGAGGGCGCGCCCGGCGGAACCGAGCCGCACGCAGGCCTCCACGACGCGCGCGGCCATCGCCGACTCGGCCTCACGGCCCCACGAACGCGGGTCGTACAGCTTCTTGTCGCCCACTTCGCCGTCGATCTTGAGCACCGCATCGTAGTGGGAGAACATGTGGCCGGCGATGGCGCGCGAGAACGCGTACTGCGTGTCGGTGTCGATGTTCATCTTGACGACGCCGTAGCTGACGGCGCGCGCGATCTCGTCGGCGGACGACCCCGACCCGCCGTGGAACACGAGTGCGAACGGCTTGCCGTCCGGCATGTCAGGCAGGGCGCAGCTGGAGACGGCCGACGTGCCCAGCGAGCCGACGCGACCGTCGTGCGCCGCCTGCCAGACCTCGGATTGGATGTCATGCAGCAGTTCGGGGCGCAGCTGCACCACGCCCGGCTTGTAGGCGCCGTGCACGTTGCCGAACGTGAACGCGGCCATGTAGCGGCCATGTTCGCCCAGGCCCAGTTTCTGCGCCACCTTCACGCCGTCGGCGGGCGTGGAGTACAGTTTCTCGTTGATCGCGGCGCTGTGGCCGTCCTCCTCGCCGCCGACCGTGCCGATCTCGATCTCCAGCACGGTGTGCGCCTTGACGGACCGGTCGAGCAGTTCCGCGGCGATGGACAGGTTCTCGTCGAGCGGCACGGTCGATCCGTCCCACATATGCGATTGGAACGTCGGCTCCTGACCGTGGCGCACCTGATCCGCTTCGATGGTCAGCAGCGGACGCACCCAGTCGTCCAGATACTGTTTGGCGCAGTGGTCGGTGTGCAGCGCCACGGTGATGTTCGGATACATCTGCGCGACCTCGTGTGCGAACGCGGCGAAGGCGAGCGATCCGGTGACGCGTTCCCTGACGCGCTGACCCGCCAGATACGCCGCACCGCCGACGGATACCTGGATGATACCGTCGGATTCGGCGTCGGCGAAGCCCTGCAGCGCCGCGTTCAGCGTCTGCGTGCTCGTCACGTTGATCGCAGGATAGGCGTAGCCGCCATGACGGGCGGCGTCCAGCATTTCGGCATAACGTTCGGAGGTTGCGATTGGCATGACGCCATTATCCCGCGCCCGAGCGACCGACGACGCCCCCACCGGGTCGCCGATCGGGCCCGCTGCCGACTGTCGGATGCAACAAGGGCCGTCGGAATCCGACGGCCCTAAGTGGAGCGGATGACGGGAGTCGAACCCGCCTCTAAAGCTTGGGAAGCTTTCGTTCTACCGATGAACTACATCCGCAGATGCGCTGGCGCACAAGAAACGAGTGTACCACATGATATGACGTACGGCGCGGCTCAGGCGGCACATCCGGATTCAGAAGGCAGCGCGTCGGTCTGGAATGCGCTGGGGATGCAATCTGTGTCTTCCTATACGAAAAATCCCCGGGAGCAGTGCTCGACCGGGGATTTCCAACAGTAAGCGCGGCGGTGTGTTACTCTCCCACACCCTTCCGGGTGCAGTACCATCACCGTGCCA